>BNJU01004630.1_pt1:0-57500 | contig 166809 bp, 216 predicted proteins | sample 8539281 | NCBI WGS metagenome assembly BNJU01 (sample SAMD00202456, study PRJDB9452) | human saliva metagenome | isolation source: human saliva | place: Japan | reverse complement strand
CAAATCCCGTCTTTCGCTCCAATAGTTAATATAGTGCCGGGGTGGCGGAACTGGCAGACGCACAGGACTTAAAATCCTGCGGTAGCAATACCGTACCGGTTCGATTCCGGTCCTCGGCACCATTATATTAGCGCCCATAGCTCAATTGGATAGAGCGTTTGACTACGGATCAAAAGGTTAGGGGTTCGACTCCTCTTGGGCGCGCCATTAATCGAACGGGAAGTAGCTCAGCTTGGTAGAGCACTTGGTTTGGGACCAAGGGGTCGCAGGTTCGAATCCTGTCTTCCCGACCATTTTAAAAATTATTATTTAGGGGCCTTAGCTCAGCTGGGAGAGCGCCTGCTTTGCACGCAGGAGGTCAGCGGTTCGATCCCGCTAGGCTCCACCATTTTAAATATTGAATTTAAGCCTTTATTGGCGGCGTAGCTCAGCTGGCTAGAGCGTACGGTTCATACCCGTAAGGTCGGGGGTTCGATCCCCTCTGCCGCCACCAATAAATAGTTTAGTGAATTCTAAAGGAACACGGACTCTTAGCTCAGTTGGTTAGAGCTATCGGCTCATAACCGATCGGTCGCAGGTTCGAGTCCTGCAGAGTCCACCATTTTTAAGGAGGAATACCCAAGTCCGGCTGAAGGGATCGGTCTTGAAAACCGACAGGAGTGTAAAAGCTCGCAGGGGTTCGAATCCCCTTTCCTCCTCCATTTTTATTATCGCGGGATGGAGCAGTCTGGCAGCTCGTTGGGCTCATAACCCAAAGGTCGATGGTTCAAATCCATCTCCCGCAATTTTTATAACTAGGTCCCGTGGTGTAGCGGTTATCACGCCTGCCTGTCACGCAGGAGATCGCGGGTTCGATTCCCGTCGGGACCGCCATTTTTTTATGTATAAATTTAATATTGCCTCGATAGCTCAGTTGGTAGAGCAATGGATTGAAGCTCCATGTGTCGGCAGTTCGACTCTGTCTCGAGGCACCATGTTGCCGGCCTAGCTCAGTTGGTAGAGCAACTGACTTGTAATCAGTAGGTCGGGGGTTCAAGTCCTCTGGCCGGCATTTTTTTTATATTTTTGGGAAGATAGCGAAGAGGCTAAACGCGGCGGACTGTAAATCCGCTCCTTAGGGTTCAGTGGTTCGAATCCACTTCTTCCCACCATTCTTAGGGACGTAGTTTAACGGTAGAACAAAGGTCTCCAAAACCTTTGGTGTGGGTTCGATTCCTGCCGTCCCTGTTTATTGAAGTATATCAATTGATGTACTTCTTTTTTTGTTTCTAATTATAAATTTTAAGTATATTTTAGGAAATATATTTTAATGATGCCTTTTAAATAGTGGTTTTTAGTGTTTTGTATTTGGGAAATACTTTTGACTTTTATATAAAAATATGTTATTGTAGTATTGTGTTTGAATCTTAGGAGGTAAAATATGAGTGAAAGTGTAAAACCTTTTAGTAAATTATATGATTTAACTCAAAGGGCTGAAAAGGTAGGTATATCTGATGATGATGTACTTAGAGAAATTAGAATAGAAAAGATAGTACCTAACAAGTACCAACCTCGTAGGGAGTTTACTGAAGAAAAAATAAAAGAATTAGCAGAATCAATTAAACAAAATGGTTTATTACAGTCTATAACTGTAAGAGATATGGGTAATGGATTTTATGAATTAATAGCTGGAGAACGACGTTTACGTGCTCTAAAATATTTGGAGTATCCCACAACAAAAGCTATTGTTAAAGAGCTTACTAATGAACAAATGGCTACTCTAGCATTAATTGAAAATATTCAAAGGGAGGAATTAACTCCTATTGAAGAAGCTTATGCATATCAAGAACTATTAAGTATTAATAATTTAACACAAGACGAATTAGCAAAAGTCACTTGGAAAAACTCAAGCTACTGTAGCTAATAAGCTTAGATTACTTAAATTATGTAGTAAAGTAGTTGATGCGATTAATTCTAAAAGAATTACAGAAAGACATGGGCGAGCAATGGTTAAATTAGATCCTAGTGCTCAAGAAAAAATATTGAATCAGATTTTAACACAAAGTTTAAATGTTTCTCAAACAGAAGAAAGAATTGAAACATATTTACGTATCAAAAATGAAACTAAAAATAATGATTCAACACAACCTAACTATGATGCTCAGAAAATATTAGCAAGATTAACAAAAGATATTGCTAAACTTGAAGAAAAATATGGAGTTAGTTTAAATAAAGAAGAAGAAGAAGGAATGGAAAGTATTGTTGTAAAAGTAACAGTACCTAGATACATTTAGAGTGAGGTAAATAATGAAAATTTTAGCAATATGTAATCAAAAAGGTGGAGTAGGAAAAACTACAACAGCTATTAACTTAGCTGCCTCTTTGGCACATTTAAAGAAAAAAGTTCTTTTAATAGATACTGATCCACAGGCTAATGCAACTAGTGGTGTAGGTGTAGATAAAGCTACTGTAGAACAATCAGTTTATGATATTTTAGTTGATGAAGTAGATATCAACGATGTAATCACTAAAACTGCATATGAAAATTTAGATATAGTACCATCTAGTATTGCTCTAGCTGGTGCGGAAGTTGAACTAGTTTCAGCAATTAGTAGAGAACAACGACTTAAAAATGCTATTTCAGAAGTATCAGGAAAATATGATTATGTAATTATTGATTGTCCTCCATCATTAGGATTAATAACATTAAATTCACTAACTGCAGCTAGTGGTGTTATTATCCCTGTACAAACAGAGTATTATGCTCTAGAAGGATTAAGTCAATTAATGAATACATTTAATATTGTAAAAAAACATCTTAACTCAAAACTTGATATTTTTGGAGTTTTACTTACTATGACTGATAGTAGAACTAAATATTTCAAATCAAGTTGGAGAGCAGGTAAGAGAACACTTTAAAGGTAAAGCATTCAATACTGTTATAGCAAGAACAGTAAGATTGAGTGAGGCACCAAGTTTTGGAGAACCTATAATTGAGTATGCAAAAAACTCAAATGGAGCAAAACAATACTTATCATTAGCTAAAGAGGTGATTGAACGTGGCTAAAAAATCAGGTAAAGGATTAGGGCGTGGCTTAGATGCAATCTTTGCTACAGAAAATGTAGAAATAATAACAGATAATGATAAGGTCTTAGAAATTTCATTAGAAGAAATTAAAAAGAATCCATATCAACCAAGAACTATTTTTAATGAAGAGAAGCTAGATGAATTAAAAGAATCTATTGAAAAAAATGGTTTATTACAGCCAATAGTAGTGAAAAAAAGCTGTAAAAGGATACTATATAATAGCTGGAGAAAGACGTTTTAGAGCTTTTGAACTATTAGGTAAAGAAACAATACCTGCTATTGTAAAAGAGATGACTGACGAAGAAATGATGGTTTTCAGTGTATTAGAGAACTTGCAACGTGAAGACTTATCAGCCTTAGAAGAATCAGAAAGTTACAAAAATCTAATGGATAAGATGGAACTGACTCAAGAAGAGTTAGCAAAAAAACTTGGTAAGAGTCGTCCATATATAGCAAATAGTCTAAGACTTTTAAAACTTCCAACAGAAATTAAGAATAAGCTACTAAGCGGTGAATTAAGTCCAGCTCATGCAAGAACATTACTTGCATTAAAAACAAAAAAAGCAATGTTAGAAGTATGTGATAAAGTTATTGAACGAAAAATGTCAGTTCGTGAATTAGAAGAATATGTAACAAAAATTATTAAAAACCAAAAGAAGTGAAAAAAAGCTAAACCAAAAGATATATTTATAGAAGAACAAGAAAAATATATTGAAAAAAACGTTTAGGTACTGTAGTTACAATAAAACAAGGTAGAAATAAAAAAAGGTAAAATAGAGATAGAATTTAAAGATAATGATGAATTCGAAAGAATTTTTAGAGTTATTTAAGGATTAGAATATGGATTTAATTAAAGAAAAAAATTTTTCAAAAAAATATTTTTATAATTCAGAACTAGGTTTTCAAATTTTGGAGAAGTTAATAACGATTATTTTAATTATTATTATAGCTTCAATTAGTGTCAAGCTTTGTAATAAACTAGTAGATTATATTATGCTAACGAAAGATAATGCTAATAAAAAAATTCAAAATTAAATCTAATGAGAAAAGATCAGAAACACTTCATAAATTAATTAGAAGTGCAATTAGATACACAATCTATTTTATTGCATTTTTCCAAATTTTATCAACACTTGGTATAAATACAACTAGTATAGTAGCAAGTGCTGGTATAGCATCTGTTGCGATTGGATTTGGAGCTCAAAGTTTAGTTAAAGATATAATCTCTGGATTTTTCATTATTCTAGAAGGACAATTTGATGTAGGAGATGAAGTGAAATTATATAATCAAGCAGCATTTATCGCTGGGGGAAGTGTAATGTCTTTAGGACTACGTTCAACAAAGGTTCGTTCAGGTAATGGTGAGATTTACTTTATACCTAATGGTTCTATTAATCAAGTAATCAATTATTCATTGACATATAACTTGGCAGAAGTTAAATTTTCCATTCAAATAGATGAAACAATAGAAGCTATAGAAGAACGAATTCAAAAAGTATTAGATGTAGCAAATAGCAGTGATAAATATCATAATTTTATGTATAAAAATGATAAACTACATGTTAATAATATTGAGCAAATTGCAGATAATATTCTTACGTTAAATATTGTTGGAAAAGCAAAAGTAGGAAAAAAGAAAAATGTTGAGACAATGTTAAGAAAAGATTTTTTCAATGAATTTAAAAGATAAATTAACATTATTAGAAGAGAAATAGGAGTGTTAAACAATGGAATATGGTTTAAATGATATTGTTGAAATGAAAAAAACAACATCCATGTGGTACAAATAGATGGCAAATAACACGTATGGGTGCTGATATAAAGATAAAATGTTTAAAATGTGACAATAACATTATGATGCCCACGACGTGAGTTTAATAAAAAAATAAAAAAAGATATTGGAAAAAAACATTCTTAAAAGAAAATGAAAGACAACAAACATTCTGTTTTCGTTGTCTTTTTTTATGTTATATCATTTTTTTCTTTTTACAAAATTAACTATACCATTTGAAATGATTTTACTATAGAAAAGAAAATAATTCTTGTACAGTTAGTTGTGGATGTTCGGTCCAATAACATAGTATTGAAATAAAGCTAGAAGATTGAAAAGTTATACAATAAATCTCTTTTCAATTTTTAGTTAATTTAAGAGAATTTATAGAAAAAATGTTTTTTTCAAAAAAATTGATAGCATAGTACTATTCAATTTATTTTTGAAATGTATACTACCATTTCCTCCCATTAAATATAGCCATATGTTTCAAGATGTTTTTCAAATACATTAAAAAAATTATTATCAACTGATATATAATCTTCTAATTTTAAAAACTAGTATCAATTTTAAAATTAGGAGTCTACTCAATAAAAGTAGAATGAAAATTAATTACTTCGATAATATATTATCCTCAATTTTTTTCTAGAAGTTCGTATTTATCAAGATAGTGTCGATAAAAACGTAGAACGATTAACGTCAGCAAGCTCAGTAATATCATTTACAGTAATTGCTTTCAACTTTTTAACTTTCATTAATTTGTAGTAGTGAATCTTCAAATTTTTTTCTGAGTTTTTGTTGTTTTTTTATATATACCATAGAAATATCCTTTTTTTCATCGAAAAAAATAAACAATTTAGTATAAGTTTGTTGAAAATGCAACAAGTTGATGTAATTTGATTCTCGTTTTTTTATTTATAAAGAGTATATAATAAAAATATCAAAAAAAGCAACAGAGTGTTGCAAAAAAATTTAAAAAAGAAATCTAAATATATAGAAGATGATTTCTATATATGAAATGGAGGAAAAGACAATGAAAAAAATACGGAAAAAAATAACAGGAATACTTCTTGCTGCTGTAGCAGTAATAATGAGTATATTTATGAGTACTCAAATACCAGTAGTAAATCCAAAAATAACAGATTTACCTTTAGCAATTGTAAATCAAGATAAAAAGTGAAAGCAACTACAGCCATGGTAGAAAAAAACTTAAACAAAATTCTACTTTAAGTGACAAATTAAGTGTTAAATGGATAGAAGTTGATTCAAAAGATCAAGCTGTAGAAAAAATGAATAATGGAGAATACTACGGAGCATTAGTAATTCCAGAAAATTATACAAAAAGTTTAGCAACATTAGCTACACCAAATCCTCAGTTTCCAGAATACACAGTAGTAGTAAATCAAGGTAAAAATAGTCAAGTATCAACACAAGTAACTCAATTATTAACACAGATAGCAAATAAAAAGTGGTGATGCAGTAAGTACTCAAATAATAAAACGTGCTGAAGCGGCTAATCAACCACTTCCTGCAAAAGTAGTAGAAAATTTAATGAATCCAGTAAAAGTGAATGTTGAAAATATTAATACTACAGGTGATTTTTCTAGTGCACCAGCAGTATTATTCACTCCAATTTGGATTTCTAGTTTATTAGGTAGTATTTTACTATTTTATTTTGGAAGAAAAGAATCAAACTTAGTTAAAGGAAAAGCTCTTCAAAGAACAACAGAAATTGGTATTATAGGATTAGTTTCTATAGTTGGTGGCTTATTAGCACCACAATTAGTAGAATGGATTTTAGGCGTATCTGTAGATAATTATTCAGTAACTGCAACTTTTTTAGGTATTAGTATATTTGCATTTATGTTACTAATATTTGGTACATTAAGTATCTTAGGTATTGCAGGAGTACCAATATTTGTTTTACTATTATTCTTTGGGTTACCATTATTACAATTAGCACCAGAGATGTTAAATGGTTTCTATACAAAATGGGTGTCACCATGGTTGCCAATGCGTATGCTTTATGATGGAGTTAAAAATATACTATTCTTTGGTCAAGGATTATGGAATGAAGCTACTAAAGAGTTAGTTTATGTTGCAATAGTTGGGACAGCTTTTAGTATTTAACTAGTATCTTTAAAGAAAAGAAAAATGTAAAAAAAGCTAATAAATAGAACTTTAATAAAAACCTAGTAGGATAAATTTCTACTAGGTTTTTAATTAATCTATTTATATATTTTTCTAAAACTCCAGTTATCTATTTTTTTACCACGAAAATCTAACTCTTTATAATCACGTTTTTCATAATTATTTTTTTAAATAGAAAGTGCTTATTCTTTTTCAATATTTGTAACAAATGATAAAGATTTACCATTATTATCAATAACAAAAGAATCAAGATAGTTTAAAAAAATTCACTTCCTATATTTTGACCTTGATATTTTGGAGAAATAGCAAGAATCATTAAATACCAGTCCAGATCAGTTTCTTTTCTCAGGTACTCAGTAGTTTTATCGTTAAATACGAAAAAAATGATAAAAATATTGTATATTGATACATATTTCAATAGAGATATTCCACCATGGATAATATATTTTAAGAGAGAAATATCTTTTGTATGAAGCAGTGCTACTCCCTATAGGAATATTGTCTTTTTCTACAACTATACAAATTCCAAATTTTATATAAAAGCTTGATAAGTAATTTATACAAGGCTAATAGGTAATCTGCATAGTTTTTACTTTTTGTATATATTTGGTTTTAGTAGTGCAAATAATGGATAGTCTATAAAAGCTTCTTTACATATATTAGCTAATGCGTCGATTTCGTTTATATTTTGCCTTACGATACTTAATGATAATTACCTCCTAGTGAAATTATAATATTATATATTGATATCCTTTTATATTTACTATTATAACATACTTAAACGTATTTTATCATTAATTTGACTATACCAGTAATAGAATTATTGATTTATTAAATGAATCTCTATACCATTTGGATCAGTAATAATAGTTTTATTAGATAATTCTTGAACAATATTAACATTGTTTTCTTTTATATTGTTAATAACATTAGTATAGGTAACGTTATTTACAAATATTATCTCAAAATAAGCTAATCCAGGAGTACCTTTTTGACGTAGATTTAGATTAGGACCAGCCCACTGATTAACAGCTAGGTGATGATGATAATCTCCGTAAGCAATCCAACTTGCACTAGGTACAGTGAATTTATCTTTGAATCCAAGTACTTTTTGATAAAAACTTGTTGATTCTGAAGAGTTTTTAACACTAAGGTGAACATGACCAATAGTAGTACCAACTGGAAGAGTATAAGGAATTACTTTTTCTGATATACTTAGTAAATAATCTGCATCTAGTTGTTCTGTTACGCCAACTATTCTTCCATCTTCACGTTTATCCCAAGTACTTTCATCTTTATCGTAATAAACTTCAATACCATTACCTTCTATATCAGCTAGATAAAGAGCATTACTATATCCGTGGTCAGCTCCACCATCGAGAGGAGTATTAGTATCAATGAAATGACGTAATATATTTGCCAAGTCTTGTTTGCTCGGAACTAAATAGGCTATATGATATAAACCATATGAGCGTACTAGAGGACCTTCAACTTTGTTTAGGTAAAGCAGAGGAGTATTATCTTTGATACCAAGAGTAGCTCCTTGGGGATTGCTTGATATTAATTCCATTCCCATTGATTCTGTATAAAATTTAATTTGTCTTTCTAGATTTACTACATTTAATGTTGCAGTACCTAGTTTAATATATGAATTATATTTTTCCATAAGTATTACCTTCTTTTTAATTATTAGGTAATTTATTACCTTGTTATATAGTTTACAGCTAGTAATATAATTTGTAAAGTACGTGTTTTTATAATAGTAAGTATCTTTTATGATACTAATTACTTATATTAAGGAAATATATTAGAAAAAAATAATTTAAAAAAATAGTAATATTAAATGCTAAGATAGAGTTTTTATGTTATAATAGTGTAGTTGAATAGGATAAACCTAAGAAAAAACGAAATAATATAACGAAAAGGAGTGATTAATACTATGGCATTAACAGCCGGAATAGTAGGATTACCAAACGTAGGAAAAAGTACTCTTTTTAATGCGATAACAAAAGCAGGAGCATTAGCGGCGAACTATCCATTCGCAACTATCGATCCAAACGTAGGAATAGTAGAAGTTCCAGACCATAGATTAAATAAATTAACTGAACTTGTTGAACCTAAAAAAACTGTACCAACATCATTTGAATTTACAGATATTGCAGGTATTGTTAAAGGAGCATCAAAAGGTGAAGGGACTTGGAAATAAATTTTTAAGTCATATTCGTGAAGTAGATGCAATTTGCCAAGTTGTTAGATGTTTTGAAGATGAAAATATTACACACGTTGCAGGTGGAGTAGATCCATTATATGATATAGAAGTTATCAACTTAGAGTTAATTCTTGCAGACCTTGAAAGTGTTGAAAAACGCATAGGTCGTGTAGAAAAACAAGCTAAACAAAAAGATAAAGATGCTGTAGCAGAATTTGGAGTGTTATCTAAAGTACGTGATATACTTAAAGAAGAAAAACCAGCGCGTCTTTTAGAACTAGACAAAGAAGAACAAAAAATTCGCTAAAGGATTACACTTATTAACAATGAAACCAATGCTTTATGTAGCGAATGTTAGTGAGGATGACCTATTAGATGTTGATGCTAACAAACATGTGGCAAGTGTACGTGAATTTGCTGCAAGCGAAGGAAGTAAAGTTATCGTTGTTTGTGCGAAGATTGAAGAAGAAATGGCTGCACTTGAAGATGAAGAAAAAGCTATGTTCTTAGAAGAATTAGGAATAGATGAAAGTGGTCTAGATAAACTAATTAAAGCAAGTTATAATCTATTAGGATTAGCAACATACTTTACAGCAGGTGTTCAAGAAGTTCGTGCATGGACATTCAAAAAAGGTATGCTAGCTCCTGAATGTGCAGGAATTATTCACTCAGATTTTGAACGCGGATTTATCCGTGCAGAAACGGTAAGTTATGATGACCTAGTGGAATACGGTAGCATGGCAAAAGCAAAAGAAGCTGGCCGTGTTCGTCTAGAAGGTAAAGAATACGAAGTAAAAGATGGCGATATAATGCTATTTAGATTTAACGTATAGTAATAAAAAATAAAATTATAATAGTTTAAACCTATGTTGTATTTTGTACACATAGGTTTTTTCTTTCTCTGTAAAAACTGAAATGTGGTATAATATAATTTATTACAAAAATTTTCAAGGGGGAATTACTATGTTTTTACGCTTTTTTCATAATCCATTGTTATTAGCAAAAATTAACTTGGTATGAATATTATATTAAAGGAAGCAAAAAAACAAAGTACCGCAGAGTATAAAAATAAAAAGAATAATTAAAGATGTTACAGGTGAAAAAGCTTACCGAATTTTATGTATACAATAGTGGTTTATCTACACCTAAGTTATCAAAAAAATGGATTCCAAGCAACAGCTATTTATATCCCAAAATATAAAGAAATACTAGTAATTTTTTTAGAGGTAGTGAAAAAGAGGATATAAGTGACTGGTTTTATAATTATACTGGTATAGTATCAGGTGAAAAATACTAGCCAAATAGATTCAGCATTGGCCTTTTGTTAGATATTTAAAAACGAAAAATAACTGATTTTTGATGAGTGCTATAAAGTAGTCGCTGGTCATTCATTGGGAGGACATCTAGCGACAACAGTACAATTGTTAAAAAGCACCATTCCAACGAGTATATACGTATAATACAGCCTTTACCACAACTAAATCAATTAAGAAAAATATGATAAAAAAATTTAACAAAAAGCTAGAGGAATATTTCTTGGAAAAAAAGATTTGGAGATGACAAACAAACTTCAGAGCTTTTACCGAAAATTATTATATTAAACATAGTCATCATATTTATAACTATGTTAGAAAAAAATGATTTTTGTTCAATCTATGAATATGACTGTTGGAACATTTTCCGTAGGTAAGACTATAGAATTTCCACCAATATTAAAAAAACTTTGTTTCGCCGGATGAGTTTTTTTATCGGAAGAAGACTCTTATGAACTTGATAGATTATTTGGTGATTTTTTTATAAATATTTATTATCTATCGGTATTTTTACCTGATATGGTAAAAAGATAAGCAAAAAGAAATTGCGGATGAGTTTGTAAAATTTTTTTAATCTCAGAAATAAAAGATCCTATTCACAACCAAATAGTAAGTATAGGAAGCTGGGGTAAAAAAAGTGATGGTTCAGATATAAAAAAATCGTATAGAGTATTTAAAGCGCTATATAATTATATGCTTTATCTTGCTCACTCTGGAATAATTCCTGAGGATGTAATTAACAGTGAAGAAAGTAAACAGGCGAGCACTTTATACCAAGAGGTATTAGGTAATGCCACAGCAATTAATCTAAAGAATCTTTTAAAACCGCTACAAGAATTCTATACATTAATAAAAGCAATTTATACTTTAGTTAATGCGAAAGAGTTTGATGATGTAGAAGGATGGGTTGAATTAGCTCAGGCTCATGACTTACCAATGTTTTACGATGTTTTAGAATAATAAAAAAAGTGTCTACATTTATTGTAGACACTTTTTTGTTGACTTACTAATTAGAATTTCTAATTCCGTCTTATTGGTATTAGCATTTTGCTTACGTTGTCTTTCTAATTCTTTCTGTCTTTCTATTTCCTTCTGTCTTTCTTTTTCTAAACGCTCTTTTTCTTTCTTCTGCCTATCTAACTCTTGTTGTTTTGCAGCTTCTTGTTTAGCGTCGGCTTCTTGTTTTTCTTTCTCTTGCCTCTCTTTTTCTTGCTTTTCTTTTTCCTGTTTTTCTTTATCAGTAGTAGTTGTTGAAGTTGTTGGTTTTTTAACTACTGCTTTTGTAACTTCACCATAGATAACAGTTTTATCGATATTTAGATCCGAAATTTAAGATTAACTTTATCTTTTGATAATTCTTGGAAATCGCTTGGTACTATATCAGGTGTACCACCTTTACCATTATTTTGTGGGTTTATATAAGCATCTACTACCGAACTTGGTCTTTCAAAGGCAGTATCAGGAGAGATTAAACTACTATCATAGGCATAAATTGCATTCATTAAATGTGACCACATCTTGTGTCCGTAAGAATAATCCGGAACTGTAGCAGGTTTATCATAACCTGTCCAAGTACCAAGTGTAATCTTAGTAGAACCACCTACAACCCATAAGTCTTTATAGTACTCTGAAGTACCAGTTTTTACAAATAGATTCTTAGTATTAAAGCTTAGGGCAGCAGCGATATCTGGTGCTGTACCGTAACCTGTGTTAATAACATCATTAAGCATATTTAACATTAAATAACTAGTTGAGTCTTTGTAGACTTGAGTAGGTTTTACCTCAGCAGAGAAGACAACTTTGTTATTGTGATCACGAATTTCTTGGATAATGTATGCTTTATTATATTTACCATTATTAGCAAAAGTAGAAAATGCAGCTGTATTTTCCGCTACAGATACCCCATAGTTCATACCACCAAGGGCAGTAGCTAAGTTTTTCTGGTCGGCTTCAGTAAGACGTTTGAAGTCCATTTTTTCTAAATATTCTTTTGCAGGATTCTCATTTATAAATGCAGAATATAGACGTACTGTTGCAAGGTTAAGAGATCTTGCTAATGCCTGTCTAGCAGGTAAGTATTTATATTCTGTTTGTGAGAAGTTTTCAGGTTTCCAACCTTCAAAGTTAAATCTCTTATCTAGTAATGTTGAGTTAGGAGTAATATATCCTTTATCCATTGCTGGTCCATATACTAGAAGTGGTTTAATAGTAGAACCTGGAGAACGGTGAGTTCTTGTAGCGTGGTTAAGTTGTTGTTTATTATAATCCATACCACCTACGAACGCTAAAATCTTACCTGTTCCATTTTCTACAACAGTTGCCCCGATATCAAGAGGATAAGTAACTCCATCTTGAGTTGAAGAAGGGTAAGAAGCGAATTGTTTTTTAGCTTCTTGAAGTTTATCATATAAGTTTTTAATTAATGTTGTTTTAACTGTGTAACCACCAGTTATAAATTTAGTTTTATGTTTTTCAATAAGATCATCTCTATATGAGCTATCTTCTTTAAATTGTTGTTCTTTGTTATTCTTTTTAGCAGTTTGTTCAGCTAAAATTTCCGCAGCAGCAGTTACAACTTCATCACGAATATATGGATAATCAGTATATTCAGTAGCTTTTTCTTTTATAAAAGCACCTTTAATATTAAATTGTAGAGCTTCGTTATACTGATCTCTTGTGATAAATCCATTATCTTTCATTTGGTCAAGTACGTATTTTTGACGATCAAAACCAACTTGTAGTTCCTCATCGCTTTTTACGTTACCTGAACCATCGAAAGGTGTATATTTATATGGGGATTGAACAAATCCAGCTAAGTAAGCAGCTTGTGCAATATTTAAATCTTTTGAGTGAACTCCAAAGATACTTTGAGCAGCTGTTTCAATACCACTAATATTTTGACCTAAACTATTTTTCCCGAAAGGAGCAACGTTTAAGTATGTTTCCAGAATTTCTTCTTTAGAAAAGTTATTATCAACTCTTAGTGCTAATAAAATTTCTTTTGCTTTTCTTTCATAAGATCTAGAGTTATCTAATAATTGGTTTTTTACTAATTGCTGAGTTATTGTACTACCCCCAGTGTTACCAGATTTAGTTACTTCACTAAAACTAGCACGAACGATAGCTAATGGCTCAACTCCACTGTTAGAATAGAAGTTAGAGTCCTCACTCGCAATTATTGCATTTTTTGCATTTTCACCAATGTCGTTATAACTTACTACTTTTCTAATTAGTTCTGAGTTAATAGTTCCTAATTTTTCTCCACTTCCAAAGTAAACATCACTACTTTTTGAAATGTTGTTAACTTGTTCTAGCATTTCTTCATGATTCATAAGTGGCTGATCTTTAACAAGTCCACCTACAAAACCTAAAGCTACTCCTGAACCAAGACTTAAGCATACGGCCGTAGGAAGTAGTAATTTCTTTAGAATAGAAGAACGATTCTTTTTCTTTTCCATTAAAATCTCCTTGTTTTAACTTCTGTTTATTACTTCATTAAATTTTTAATAATTATATTATAACATAAAAACTTTAAAAAAATTATAAAATAAAGTGAGAAAAAAAGAGAACTTTTTGTAATTAAAAATAATGAAAAAGATGAAAGTTATATAAAAAAATGTGATATAATTGTGTTAAATGTATGAAAAATTTGACTACGGAGGAGTATTGATGAGTAAATTATTAGACGATTTAAAATTTAGAGACTTAGTTTACCAACAAACAGATGAAGAAGGAATAGCAAAATTATTAGAAAATGAAAGTGTATCTATTTACTGTGGAACAGACCCTACAGGGGACTCTCTACATGTAGGTCATTTACTACCATTTTTAACATTACGCAGATTTGCTCAGCATGGACACAAAACCAGTTGTCTTAGTAGGTGGTGGAACAGGAATAATAGGTGACCCATCAGGAAGAAGTGAAGAAAGACAACTTCAAAGTTTAGAGACAGTTGCAGAAAATGCTAAAAAATTAGAAAATCAACTTAGAAATATTTTCCGTGGGCATGATAATATTGAATTTGTTAACAATGGAGATTGGTTAGGAAAACTTTCTATGATTGAGTTTTTACGTGATTATGGTAAAATTAATCAATGTCAATTACTTATTAGCAAAAAGATTCAGTATCAAGTCGTTTAGAAAAATGGATTATCATTTTACTGAGTTTAGTTATGCTTTACTACAAGGAATCGACTATGCTCATTTAAATGAACACCACAATGTTAAGATACAATTAGGTGGTTCTGACCAATGGGGTAATATAACTACTGGATTAGAAATTATGAGAAAACTTCGTGGAGATGTCGAAGCATATGGATTTACTATTCCATTAATGTTAAAATCTGATGGAACTAAATTTGGAAAATCAACTGGAGGAGCTGTTTGGTTAGACCCAGAAAAAACAACTCCATATGAGTTTTATCAATTCTGGTTCAACACAGCAGATAGTGATGTAATCTCTGCAATTAAGAAATTTACATTCTTAGAAAGAGAAGAAATCGAAAAACTAGAAGAAAGTGTAGAAAAAGAACCACATTTACGACTAGCACAAAAAGCATTAGCTGAAGAATTAGTTAAAATTGTTCATGGTGAAAAAGCCTTAGAGAGTGCATTAAACATTACAAAAGCATTATTCTCAGGAAACGTTAAAGAATTAACTCACGATGAACTTCAAGAGGCAGTTAAGGGAATGCCAAAATCAGAAGCTGAGAAAAAAGAATACAATATTGTTGATTTCTTAGTGGAAACTAAACTAGTACAATCTAAACGTCAAGCTAGAGAAGATGTTAATAATGGAGCTATTTATGTAAATGGTGATAGAATTACAGATTTAGATTATGTAGTTGGAACTGAATCACGTTTAGAAGACGCATTTACAGTACTAAGACGTGGTAAGAAAAAATATCAATTAGTAGAGTACAAATAATAAATAATAAAGAGCAATTTGCTCCTTTTATTAAAAATAGAAATATCTATATAAACAAAAGAGGAGAAAAAAATGAATCTAAAAAGAAGTTGTTGGGAAAGAAGCTGTAAAAATATGTAGAGGATGGAATGATTGTTGGTCTTGGAACTGGTTCAACTGTATTTTATTTTGTTCACGCTTTAGCGGATAGAGTAAAAGAAGGCTTGAATATCCAAATGGTATCTACATCAATTCAAACTGTAGAACTAGCAAAAAGTCTAGGTCTTAACATAAAAGAATTAGAAGAAATTGATCATATTGATTTAGCAGTTGATGGTGTAGATGAAATCGATAAAAACTTCAATGCTATAAAAGGTGGGGGAGCAGCGCTATTTAGAGAAAAAATAGTTGCAGATATAGCGAAAGAAGTTATTTGGATTTATGACGAAAGTAAGGATGTTGAAAAATTAGGTAAGTTTAATTTACCAGTAGAAATACTTCCTTTCGGATACAGCCACACTGTTAGAAAATTGACAGAAGTGGGACTAAATCCTGTAATAAGAAAAAAAGATGGAGAAATTTTAATTACAGATAATCACAATTATATTGCAGATTTACACCTTGGATATGGATTTGACATAGAAGAGGTAAAAGAAAAATTAGCTAATATAGTAGGTGTAGTTGAACATGGATTATTCCTAAATATGTGTAAGCTATGCATTAAAGGAACACCAGGAGGAGCTGTAATAATAAATAATCCTAATAAATAAAAAAGGATATTGTATGAGAAAAAAATTATTTAAAAAGGCGTTTTGTTATTTATAATTATGACGATAGGTGTATGCTTGGCTACAACTATGTTTACTAAAGATAATATAGAAAAACTTTCAGAAGGATTAGAAACTCAGTATTCTAATGGTAGAGCTTATGAACCAGGAGAGGCTGGATATGCTGTTGTAAAAATTATAAATATCGAAGAAACAAATATAGAGGATGATAAATTATCAGATGGTGAAAAATTCTATTTGGTAGAGCATGATAAAGGTACTACAATGTTAAAAGCAACCCCTGATGAAGTAAAAAAAATGCTGGGGGACTCTGTTACTAAGGATGCAAAGTTATACAACATGGAAAATCCTATCTATGCGAAAAATTGAAGGTTATGGACCAAAGAGAGGAAGAAAAAATAGAACGACAACAGTACCTGTTGAATTAAGAGAAAAATTCGAAGATGCGTATAAGTCTAGTTATATTAGATCAAAGAAATTAGGAAGAATATTAGCTGATTATAAAAAAGGTGACGATCAAACTACTATAGAAAATAAAGCAAAAGAAAGACCGTTTTATGTTGATATTTATATGGAGACTTTAGGAAGTACATATAATTTATTAACTATAGGCGGAAATTTGATAGCGATCCTAGTTTCTTTATGGATGCTAAAAACAATTTATAGAAGAGTGCGTGGGAACAAAGAAAGTTATGAAAGATTGTTTGTAGCTTATCCCGAAACTGAACATGATTTAGATATTATTCTAAGAGAAGCGACGTTTTCAGATGAAACAGTTGGATATATTAATATATAAAGACATGTTTATTAGCTATCGAACCGTATTTATAGTAGAATATATAGCAGATATACAAAGTATTGAAATTAATAAAACAACAGGGTAAAAAAATAATAGGAAATTTTATCATATGAGAATAAACACGTATCATAGTAAACCGCAAGTAGTTAATTTTAATAAAAGAGTAGTAGAAAAACATTTGAAAAAGCTGGTAGATACATTAAGGTTTGATTATGAAATACCAGCAAGATTAACATTTTATATGGATGAAGGAGAAAGGTAGAAGAAAATGGAAGATTTAAAAGATAGAGTAATAGAAGCATTAGAGAACGTAATTGACCCTGAGTTAGGTATTGATATTATGAACTTAGGTTTAGTTTATGATGTTAAAATGAGTGACGACAATAAACATGCTATTGTTGACATGACACTTACATCAATGGGATGTCCTTTAGCACCAGTAATTATTGAGCAAGTGGAGACTGCAATGCTAGGTGTTGATGAAATAGAAAAAGTTGATGTAAATATTGTTTGGGAACCAGCATGGACAAAAGACAAGATGTCACGCTATGCAAAAATTGCATTAGGTGTTATTGATTACGAATAAAATAAAAAATAGGTGATTATTAATTTAAAATAATCACCTATTTTTTCTATTCCAAAAGGAACACCTACTAAAAATCTGTAGTAGGTGTCTATGCAGATTATATCAGTTTTGTTATACTTCAATGGTGTATTTCCAGGAGAAGATTTTTATATCCCTAAAATCCTTTGCCGGAAATTCTTCTCATAATTACTCCTAAATAAAACTGAATATAAAGAGCCCTAGTATATACACTTATATAATAACAGTAAATGTTATATTTGTCAATAGAAATTCTGTAAAAAGATAACAAAAAAATACATAAAAAAATAGTAAAAAAATGAAGTAAGTAAAATTATTAAAAAAATAGTAAACTAAAAGATTTATTCTATTTATTAATAAAAATTAAAAAAAGTAATAATCTAGAGTAGTCTATAATAGGTAAATTATGTTATAATAAAAAAAGATAAAAATTTAGAAAAAAATTATGAAAGGAGGATATATGTACAGAGGAGAAAAACCTAAAAAAGGTGATGTGGTTAAGATAATAGCCTATAAACATGATGGTTCAATACATAGAATTTGGCATAAAAATATTGTTCTAGAAGCGGATGAACAAGTTTTGATTTTGGCAAATAACAGGACTCTAGTTACTGAAAGCGATGGCCGAACATGGGTTACTAAAGAAGTGGCATTAGTGTATTTCCATAATGAATGTTGGTTTAATATAATTTGTATGTTTAGAGAAGATGGTGTACATTATTACTCTAATTTGAGTAGTCCTTTTGCATGTGATGTTGATGGTGTTAAATATATTGATTATGACTTAGATATAAAAAAATATCCTGATGGGAAGTACTTTTTATTAGACGAAGATGAATATAATCAAAATAAAGAACGTTATCACTATGGGGATAAAATTGATAAAATATTAAAATATAATGTAAGTAAATTACAGGAGTGGATAGATAACAAACAGGGAGCACTTGCTCCAGACTTTGCTCATGTTTGGTTAGAGAATTATGAAAAAATAAAAGACGAGGGATAGGATGTTAAAAGGTAAATTTAGTATAGAAGTAAGAGATGATGAAACTTCTTGTAAAATAGGTTCGAAATTACGAGATTTTTTATTAGCTAATGAAATGGTTGAGGATAAAGAAACTCCAGACTATGTATTTGCGATAGGCGGAGATGGTACGGTGCTACGAACATTTAGTAAGTATATTGGTATTATTGATAGTGTGAAGTTTTTATCAATTCACACAGGACATTTAGGTTTTTATACAGATTATTCTGCAAAAGATTTTGAAAAGATATTTTTTGACATGTTAGCCTTAGAACCAAAGGTAGAACAATACCCACTATTGAGATTAAAAGCGTACTGTAAAGATGGAAAATTAATAGCTGATTGTTATTCTCTAAATGAAATAACTGTAAACAGTCATAGTGGATCTACCTATGCAGCAAAAGTATTTATTAATGGAGAACACTTTGAGAACTTTAGAGGAGATGGACTTTGCATTAGTACTCCAACAGGTTCAACTGCCTATAATAAAAGTTTAGGTGGTGCTGTAATCCATCCTCAAATGGACTTGTATCAAATTACAGAGATAGCTGCATTAAATAACCTTGTCTATAGAACATTAGGGAATTCTATTATATTATCGAAGGAAGATGAGCTAATTATTAAACCATTAAAATTAGATAACCACCGTATAAGTGTTGACTTTAGGACATTTAATTATGATACGGTATCAAAACTGTATATAACATTAGCAAAAGATAAAAAAATATCATTTATTAGATATAATGATGTAAGTTTCTGGAAAAGAGTGAAGAGATCGTTTATAGAAAAATGAATAAATTAAAATTGAAGTATTTAATAGAAAATGAACAGTTATTACGAGAGTTTCTATTAGAAAATAATATATCTAGAAAGACATTGACTCGTATAAAGTTTGATAATGATGGTAGTATTAAAGTTAACGGGAAAGAGGAAAAATGTTCGATATATATTAAAGAAAAAAATGATGTTGTGGAAATAACTTTACCTAGTGAAGAATTTAGTGAACATGTTAGATTTTTTTGAAGATAAGTTGGATAATATTTATGAAGATGAGTACTTGCTTATAGTAAATAAACCTGCCAATTTACCTTCAATTCCATCGCGAAATAATGAAGATTCATCATTATTAGAAATTGTTAATGGTTATTTCAAAAAAAATCACTATAATACAATTCCTCATATAGTGACTAGACTTGATAAGAATACAACAGGACTAGTTTTAATAGCGAAGCATAGACATATTCACGCATTGTTTAGTAAAGAAGAAATCGATAAGTTTTATTTAGCTTTAGTTATAGGAGAAGTTAAAGATAGAATAATAGAAGCTAATATTAAAAGAACAGCTGACAGTATTATCACTAGATGTGTTGCAGATGATGGAGATTATGCTAAAACACAAGTTTGGAGTGAAAAGTATAATTCTAAAAATAATATAAGCTTGATTAAGTTAAAACTCTTTACCGGTAGAACGCATCAAATACGTGTACATATGAGTTTCAGTGGGAATCCTCTTTTAGGGGATGAACTTTATGGTGGTGATAAACAAGTTATTGACAGACAGGCACTTCATTGTTACAATCTGAAATTTAAACACCCAATAACCAGAAAGAATATTGATGTAGTTGCACAATTACCAGAAGATATGAATAATATAGTTGGAAATTTAGTAGAATCATAATACTGCTAAATTTCCTTTTTTTATAAATACTACATTATTAGATAATTATATTTATAAATTTGGATAAAAATGATTGTTTTCTGAAAATTCAGTACTAAATCTTTTTCAATTTTAAAAAAATAGTGTGTTATAATTACTGTAAATTAAACTTAATTAACAAGGAGCGATATTATGTTAGCATCATCATTAAAATTTGTAGGAAATACTCCTATTTACCAATTAGACGACACAAATATTTTTGTGAAATTAGAAAAATATAATCTAGGTGGAAGTGTTAAGGATCGTGCTGTTCTTGGAATGTTAGAAGAAGCTAAACGCCAAGGAAAAGTAAACGAAGACACAATAATTGTAGAACCAACTAGTGGGAACACAGGTATTGCTGTAGCAATCCTAGCTTCTATCTTAGGGTTAAAAGCAGTTATTATAATGCCAGAGAGCATGAGCTTAGAACGTCGTACTCTAATTAAAGCATATGGAGCTCAATTAATATTAACTCCAAAAGAATTAGGTATAAAAGGTTCAATTGAATTAGCAGAAAAATTAAGAGGGAAATATCCTAACGCTATTTCTTTAAGTCAATTTGATAACCCAGCAAACCCAGCGTATCACCACAAAACTACTGGTAAAGAAATTTTAGAACAAGTGCCAGATATCGATATTTTTGTTGCTGGAGTAGGTACAGGTGGAACTTTCTCAGGAGTAGCAAAATACTTAAAAGAAAATAAACCAGGAGTACTTGCAGTTGCTTTAGAACCAGAAGAATCACCAGCTATTAGTAAAGGTCATGGTGGGGTTCACAAAATCCAAGGTATTGGAACAGGATTTGTTCCAGAAAACTTTGATAAAGAACTAATGGACGAAGTATACACAGTATCTAGTGAAGAAGCAATAGAAGCAACTAAAGAATTTGTTAGAACAACAGGTATAGGAGTTGGAATTTCATCAGGAGCAGCAATAGCTGGAGCTAAAAAGGTTGCTTCGAAGTATCCAGATAAAAAAATTGTAACTATTCTTCCAGATGGAGTGGATAAATATTTATCAATGCTTGATTTTGAAGAAGTTACATATGTAGAAGTATAATGAAATTCTTTGAGAATTTACGTTACAATCTAGATAGAGTATTAAGAGAAGATCCTGCTGCAGAATCAAAGTTAATGATTTATTTAACATATCCTCACATTAAAGCGCTGAATTATCATTATGTGGCACATAAGCTGTATAAAAGGAAAAAACATACACTAGCAAGAATGTTAGCAAAGCGTGCTAGGAGGATAACAGGAATAGAAATACACCCTGGAGCCCAAATAGGCAAAGGATTATTTATTGATCATGGTATGGGTGTTGTAATAGGAGAAACATCTATAGTAGGCGACAATGTGACAATGTATCACGGCACTACACTTGGAGGAACAACTCTAGATCCAGTAAAAAGACATCCGACAATAGGAAATAATGTCATAATAGGTGCAGGAGCTAAAGTCTTAGGAAATATAGAAATAGGGAATAATGTGAAAATAGGATCAAATGCAGTGGTGAAGCATAGTGTGCCTGATGACGCTATCGTCTACGAACCGCGCCCTTCAGTAAAGTATTTCGATAAAAAGTAACTATCTAAATCTAAAAATGTAAAATAAAGGAAAAATCTAAGTAGTAATTCTTGGATTTTTTCTTTTTTTAATTGTAAAATAAGAATATTAAAGTAGAGAATATTAGGAGGTGAAATAGTGGAAAATATAAAAAAATCTGATTTTTGATTTAGATAATACTTTATATGACTTTAGTAGTGTATGGAAATTATCAAATAAAGCTGGTGTTTGAATATTTAGGATATGATAAATTAACTACATATGAAGAGTTTTTTTAAAAAGATATAAAAAGAATTAACAATGAACTAGTAGAAAAAAATACATAGTGGAGAGCTTAAAATAATTGATTTAAGAAATGAGAGATTAATAGCAACATTAGCAGATTATAATGTAAAACTAACGAAAGAAGATTGTGATTATTATTATAAGAAAAAGCAATTCGAGTTTATTTTGGACGCTATTTCTCCTAATGAAAAAAATTAAATAGTATTTTAGAAGAATTGTCACGTAATTACAAGTTAATAATCTTAACAAATGGAAAAATCACATGAACAAAGAAAAAAATTAAAAAAACTTCAGTTAGAAGATTTATTTAAGGTTTATATTTCTGAAGAAGTGCACATTAGTAAACCAAAACCTCAGGCATTTTTAAATGTATTAGAAAAAAAGAGGAAATAAAAGGCGGAAGAAACTGTTATGATAGGAGACTCTCTATTCCACGATATAGAACCGGCGAAAAAAATTAGGAATGGCTACATGTTTAGTAAATAGAAAGTGGCATTTTGATGATAAAAGAAAAGAATATAACGGTTATAAGGTGAATAATGTTGAAATATTTTTTTAGAAAAAAACTATTGGAAAACCAAAAAAATAATAAAAATATTATTATTTTTTTCTGAACATAATGAAAAAAATAAATATATTTATATGAGTATTACATTGAACAACCTCATTGTAGAGGTGTTCAATGTATTTTTTTATTTAATTTAATAATAGAAAATATAAAAAAATAATTATTGAACGCAGTTGCATCAAGGGTTGAAAGGGTTTTTTTATATTTGTTATAATGTTCGAGAAAAATACAATACAAAATGGGAGAGAAAAAAATTATGAAACATAACAAATTATTGGCAGTAAGTATGGCTGCAATTTTATCATTAACATTAGCAGGATGTTCTTCAACATCAACTTCTACAACTTCATCAGATAGTAATGGAAATGCAGTCGTAAAAGCTATGTCAGGAGAAGATTTAAACAAAATTGAAAAAGATGATAAAGAAAAAGAAAAATACCTTGTTATTGATGTTCGTGATGAAAAAGAATATAAAGAAGGTCATGTAAAACACGCTATTAATATTCCTCATACAGATATCGAAAAAGCAGTAGAGAGAATTAGTGCATGGAAAGAAAAACCAGTAGTAGTTTATTGCAATACTGGTAAGAAGAGCAAAGAAGCTGCTGAGAAATTAACAAAAGCTGGATTTAAAGACGTGAGTGATGCTAAAGGAGTTAAAGAATATAAAGACTATGAACTAGTTAAATTTCACCACTTTATTAGCTGATCAATTCCAAGCGGCTATCGATAAAAAAGAAGGAACATTTATCGATGTCCGAGAGGCAAAAGACTATGATAAAAGGGCATGTAGAAGGTGCTAAAAATATTGATGTTAAAAATATAGATAGTGAGCTTGCGGCACTATTACCAGCTGATAAAAATGCACCTGTATACACATATTGTTACAGTGGAAATCGTTCTGCTAAAGCGGCACAAAAAGCTGTTGAACTTGGCTATACAAATGTTTATAATGCGTGGGATGGAGCGAAGGAACACGAATACAAATTTTAATATTATACAACAAAAATAAAACCAATTACTAGCTAAAAAGTATATTTTTAGTTTACAATATAGATATGTATGTAGATTAATTCATAAAAAAACAATATATTATCTATTTTTATTAAAATAAGGGTTGAAAGGAACAAACTAGATGAAAAAAATAAATTTTTTTAGCTGTAAGTATGGCAGCAGTGTTATCATTAACTTTAGTAGGATGCTCAAGCTCAAGTGGGGCATCAGATAATTCTAAAATACTAAAAGGTGAAGAATTAGTTAAAATAAAAAAAGATGATAAGGAAAAAGAAAATTATCTTGTTATTGATGTAAGAGATGAGTCAGCATATAAAGAAGGTCATTTAAAAGCATGCAATTAACATACCTACATCAGAAATCGATAAAAGCATAGAGCAAATAAGAACATGGCGTGATAAAAAAGTTGTTGTGTATGGTGATGATGCAAATAAAACAAAAGAAGCTGCTGAAAAACTAACAAAACAAGGATTTAAAGATGTTACTTCAGCTCAAAGTACTAAAGAATATAGCTATGAATTTGTAAAAATCTACAACTTTAAATAGTTCTAAATTCCAGGATGCATTACTAGATACAAATTCTAATAAAGTATTTTTTTAGATGCTAGAGATAAAAAAAGATTACGATGAGAAAGCATGCAGCAGGAGCTAAAAAAATGTAGATTCAAAAAAATCTAGACAATTTACAATCAATATTTACCTGAAGATAAAGAGACTCCTATCTACGTATATTGTTATAATGGGAATCGCTCTTCAGTTGTATCTCAAAAATTAATAGATTTAGGGTATAAGAATGTTTATAACGCATTAGATGGAACAAAAGAGTGCAATTATAAATTTGAGATTGCAGATTGCTGTACAGAACCTGGTACAAAATAAGATTCAAACCATGACCACTCAAGTCATAATCATGAATCAGATTCGAACCATGATCATTCAGGTCATAACCATGGATCAGATTCAAATAGCAGTGACAAGAAAGATGACCATTCAGGGCATAATCACTAATTAATAAGATGAAAGGAAGGGGAGGAATACTCCCCTTTTTATATAAAATGAAAGAAAAAATAATATTATTTACAAGAGTTCCTAAAGAAGGAACTACGAAAACAAGATTATATAATTTTATTCAACCTAAACAAGCTGTGGAAATACAAACAAAATTATTAAAAGAAAAAAACTATAAATTTATTATCTGGTTTAAATAAAGAACTATTTGTATTTCATGATGGAAATGAACGAGATAATGAGTTTTATGAAATAGTATAATTCCAGCAGATAAGTTTTTTTATCAACGTGGTGAAAATCTAGGAGATAAAGATGTATAATGCTATTAAAGATGTAATAGGAAAAAGATGATAAAGTCATACTTTTAGGGTTCTGATATAGCAAACTTTATCTCAAAATATAATAGATACAGCTTTTAAGAAATTGAAATACTGTTGATATAGTGATAAATCCTAGTGAAGATGGGGGTTATTTCTTAATAGGGATGAAAAAAACCTATTAAAGAAGTATTTGATTTACCTAGTTATGGAGATAATACGGTACTAGAAAATTTGATAACTGTAATTCAAAAAATAAGAGATTTAAGTTATTATATAGGTGAAGTAGGATTAGATATTGATACTAGAGAAGATTTGTTACAAGCAGAAACAGGATATCGTGATATTGAACTTCTTGGAGCGGGAGAATATAATATTAATTTTACTTTTTTTCTGATGATGAAAGCATAAAAAAGGTTTTAAGAATTAATGTTAAAAAGTCAAATGGACTTAGAAAAATCAAATAGAGTATGAGTATGAAACCTTTACAACTACTAAAAAAATAGTAGTGTAACACCTAAGCCATATGATTTAGTTACAAATACTACATTACTTCCATACAGATATTTAACTATGGAGTTTTTAAACGGAAGAGCGTTAGACTATCGCGCTGATATGGGAATTGCTGCTTATTTACTAAGTAAAGTTCATAATACTAAATTTGGAGAGAATAATTTAATTCATGCATCTAATCCATTTGCTCTTATGTATGAAGAGTGCGAGAATATGTCGGATAAATACCTATCTTGGGATAAAGCAGATAAGAAGGTAAGTGAATATATTCGTAAGTTCTTGTCAAAATGTAAAGAGTTAATACCAAATGAATATGAAATAGCTAGCCCATGTATAATAAATACAGAGCTTAACTCAGGAAATTTCTTAATAGGAAAAAGTAAGGAAGATAGTTTTGTTATTGATTGGGAAAAAGCTTTGATTGGGGAGTGTGAGCAAGATTTAGCACACTTCTTAGCTCCAACAACGACATTTTGGAAAACAGATATTATTTTAACAAAAGAAGAAATAGAAGATTTCTTGAAAAAATATAGCCAGTACAGAGATTATGATAAAGAGCGTTTTGAAAGATATCTAATTTTCAATTGTTTAAGAGGGGTAACATGGTGCTCAATGGCTTATCGTGAATATAGCGAAAGCACTAAGTTATTAATGGATGAATTTACATTTAATAAGATTTCATCATATGTTAGTTATGAGTTTTTAGAAAATATATCAAAATATTTTGAGTAGTAGATTAAGGAGAATATTATGACAGAGTTTATTCAGAGTTTTGGTGTTTTTGCGCCAATTATATATGTACTAATGTTTGCTTTACTACCTGTATTTTTCTTTCCAGTACCTATTTTGGCGGTTGCAGGAGGAGTTGCATTTGGGATTTGTTGAGGGGAGTCTATTAACATTTTTAGGAGCTTCAATAAATTGTTACATTATGTTTATTATATCACGACGCTTTGGACGTGAATGGGTAAGAAATTATCTAGCAAGAAAAATGAAACCAGAGCAACACGAGCGTATATTTGGAGTTAGTGATGAAAAGCTTATGATGAGTTTGGTTATACTGAGACTTATCCCATTAGTTCCTTATAATATGATTAATTATGCATATGGTCTAACTAATATTAGTTTAACTAAGTATATGATTGCCAGCGTATTAGGTATTGTTCCTGGGAACAATCGTATTTTTAAACTTTGGAGCAACAGCTACAAACATATATAGTAAAGAATTTTTAATTGCATCAGCACTAGTAATATTACTAACAGTAGGATCAATTTATCTTTCAAAACTAGTAGAAAAAGAGAACAACAAAAATCTGAAAAACAATTAGTTTTCAGATTTTTTTATAAATATATACTAATAATTTCTACTTCACCAAATATGGCTGTTCCTGTAATAATTATTCTCGTATCATTATTTCTTTTGTAATTTCATTGGAGCAGAGACTTTTACCTAAGATTGTTTGAACATCATTTTCAACAGCCCATTCTTTAGGTATATATAATCTTAACTCACCAAATATAATAGATGCATCAAGAACAAAAGTCTTTTATTGGATAAGTATCCAATCTGTCGAAATAGATAGTTGTTGTACTAAATGTTGTGTTTGAAGAAAAATGCATCTATTTTACTAATATCAATATATTGAACATTTTCCCCGAAAAACTACATTAGCATAATCAACTCCATTAGTAGTCTTTTTATATTTAGACCCATTTGCTTGGATTTTTTTAATTCTTTGTATTTAATTTTTTTCTAGGAATTAACATTGATATACCTATACTTAATAATGTCGCTACAACAAAGATTTTCCAACTAGAAATATTTGTAAAGTGGTAGTGTCTATTATAGAAGTAGAATAAAAATTGCTAAAGGGAAAAATAGTTCCGAAACTATCAAAAATCTTTTTAAACCTTTTATAGCAAGATATCCAAAAAAATAGAGTACATACTACTAAAAAAATACTGAACCATGTGGGAAAAATATTAGATTCTCCTATAATTGTCATACAAGCTAGTAGGATAAAAAAATAATCCTATAAATGTTCTTTTTCATAAAAGTTACCTCATCTCTCTAAGTTTTTTTCTTTTAAAATTTTATAATAAAGTCGTGATATATGAACTTCTTTTTACTATTTAAGAAAGAAGCAGTACCCGAACCTGAAAAAAAGATTTTTTTCTAATGCATAAATAGCACGAATATTAATTATTGCACTTTTAGAAATTCGACAATAATGATGTGGAATAATATCTTCAAGTTCATAAAGTTTGAACTTAACTTCAAAGAAATTATCTTTTGTATGTGCATAAACTTTATTATCGTCAGTTTCAAAAAAATAATATGTTATTTAGTGGAATAAAATATTCAGTATCTTCTTTGTAAAAATACAATTTTTTTGATTTTTTTGTTAAAGCTTTTTTTCTACCAAATCCTTAATGAGGGCGACATCGTTATTTAAATCAGGTGTTTTTATAACGAGTTCTATTTCATCGAGTGTAGAATCTAATTCGATATTAATTTTCATATTGTCTCCTTTCTTTGATTTATAAATATATTATACGCTATTTAACAGTAAAAATTAATAGTTTTTTTAAGTAAGTGGTATTAGAAAAGAAGTAAGTGGTTAAGATTTTAACTGTAAATCTGATTACTATTGCTTTTTTTGATATTTATTGTATAATAAATCTTGTTCATGGGAGTGGATGAGTTCTGGTGTGCTCTCTAGTCTTCAAAACTAGTATGAGGGGTTAAGAGCCTCTTGGGTGGGTTCGATTCCCACACATTCCCGCCAATTTTTTTGAACAACAATAAAGTTAAATATAGTTTTTTTGAGTATAGATAAAACAGAAGTAGTTTTAATTTTAACTACTTCTGTTTTTTTATTTTATCATCATAAAAGTATTATTTTACTTTTTCTAGCTAACATTGTAGCAAATCTAAGTCTAATTCTATTTCCATTCGCATCAGTTTTGTGTAAGTGTCCAAAATCTTCATTATATTTTACCAACTCCCAGTCTTTATAATATTCTTTTAATTCATTTTCTTTTAGTGTAAATGGAAATGGTAATGGACAAGGGGCATCTTCTGTTGACATTGCTGAAACAATAAGATTATAACCACCAATATTAGTTTGTTCTTGCATATTTGTTATTACATTGTCGATACATTCTGGATTTAAAAACATTAAAACGACAGTTGAAGAAATGAAGTCATATGTATTACGTATTGCAGCGGTATTAATATCATAGTGAGCAACCTTTATATCCAGATTTTCAGCTTCTGCAACATTTTTTAAATATTGAAGACCAGGTATATTTTGATCCACAGCAGTAACGTCAAAGTCTAATGAAGATAAGAAGAGTGCATTTCTACCTTGTCCGCATCCTAAATCGAGAGCTTTACATGGCTGTATCGTTTCTACGGCTTCAACAACTTCTGAATGTGCAGGATTTAATTCATATTTATTTGAAAAGTAATTCTTCGGTTCACAATAAAATTCTAGATAACATTCTAAATCATCGGTTAATGGAGTGACACGATGCCAAGCTCTCGGTTCAACAAATGGAATATTACTTTCCGGTGTGAAAGTAAATTCTTCAATAATTTGATTATCTTCAGTTAGAGAAGTAAATAACAATTCTCCTTTTAAAATAGTAAGTTTTGCCCATACTCCGGCGCGAGTATTATGCTTATTTCTAAAACCTTTAGGTAATGTACTGGCAGTCCAATTAGGCATACGTTTATAACAAACAAGGTTATTTTTGCATGTAATTCTCCTTAAATATAAAGTTTTTCTATAATTATAACATGTAGTATAATAAAAACTTCAAAAGATAATTAAACCTTTGAAGTTTTATTTATATACTTTCTATTTTTAATCCGATATTTTTTTGCCAAAAAGAACTACATGCGGGTATGAAAAATATTTTGTTGGTTTAGTATGTTCAGAGTACTGGATTATCTTCCAATCATCATAATATTCCCTAAGTTCATTTTGTATAAAAGAAAAAGGGAATGGTGTGGCTAATGTATGCCCGGGAACCAAAAGAGAACTTACAATAAGATTATACCTCCAATAGTAGTACGATTTTGCATATTTCGTATAATGCTAGAAATTCTAGTAGGGTTTAGATACATAAATACATCGGTAGCAAAAATAAAATCAAAGTCACTCTTTATATTAGCTTGATTAATATCATGTTTATAGACGTTCAAATTAAGATTTTCTTCTAAAGATATATTTGATAACTCTTGAAGAAAAAAAGTGCATTGTTATCAACTGCACTTACTTCGAACCCTATAGAAGATAAATATAACGTATTTCTTCCTTGACCAGCCCCTAAATCCAATGCCTTGCACGGGGGTATATGTTTCACAGCTGAAACTACTTCTTCATGTGCAGGAGAAAGATTGTATTTATTTGAAAAATAATCCTGAGCTTCACAGTAGTATTCCAATATAAATTCTAAATCATTAGATTTTTGGAGTTATTCTAAATGTAGAATTAGGATTAACTAAGTATGTGTTATTATTTGTAGAATTGCACTTAACTTCTTGTTCAACTTCTAAATGTTTATTAAGAAATATAAGTTTTAATTCTCCTGATAAAGTGATTAGCTTTATCCATACATCTTCTTTATTAGTATAACCATCGCGATACTCTCTTGGAATAGATAACGCTGTGATTTTTAGGGGTATTTTTTTAAAACAAAGCAAATTATTTTCCATAAATATCTCCTTAACACAAACTTTTCCTATATTATATCATGTGAACTGAATAAATAGAATAAGATTTTATAAAAATATATTATAATCTTTTTTTATAATAATATAACAGTATATATTTATTTTAATATTTTTCAACTTGTGGCTAGCTGTGATATAATTATTTTGTATATTTTTAGAAAAGAGGATGAGTATGATAAAAAGTGTTATTTGTTTGTTTAGGTAATATTTGTCGTTCTCCTATGGCGGAAGCTGTTTTTCGTGATATGGTAGAAAAAGAAGGTCTTACAGATAAAATAGAAATTGACTCAGCAGCAACAAGTAGTTGGGAACATGGAAATCCTGTACACTATGGAACTAGAGACAAACTAGCGGAAGTAGGGATTACTGTTGATGGAATGTATTCAAGAATTCTAAAAAATAGTGATTTGGAAGCTGACTATATTGTTGGAATGGATAATAGTAATATAGAAAATATAATTAAATTTGTAGATGGTAGACCGTCAGGAGAGATAAAAAAACTATTAGAATATGCTGGTGAAGATAGAATAATAGATGATCCGTGGTATACAGGAGACTTTGAGAAAAACATATAAAGATGTAGTAAAAGGTTGCGAAGCCTTTATTAGAAAAAAATAAAAAAAGAACACTTATAAAAATATCGTAAAAGTAGTAGGTGGTAAAAATGATAAAGGTAAGAAGTGTAGCATTAGAAGATGCGAAAAACTTAGTCGAAATTTATAAGCCATATGTTGAAGAAACAGCTATAACTTTTGATTATACTGTACCAAGTGTATACGAATTTGAAGAGAAAATAACTAAAATAATTCAAAACTATCCATTTTTTTAGTAGCTGAGGAAGAAGATAAAATTTTAGGTTATGCATATGCCGGTGAATTTTACCCTAAAGATGCGTATAAGTGGACTGCAGAAATAACTATTTATTTAGCTAAAGATGCTAGAGGTAAAGGGGTAGGAGAAGTTTTATACTCTAGTTTGGAAAGAGAACTAGTAGATAGAGAAATTTATCATCTAACTTCTTGTATAGCCTACCCTGATGAAGGTAGCATTTCTTTTCATGAAAAAAGAGGACTTAGAAAAGTTGCACATTTTGAAAAAGTTGGTTATAAATTTGAACGCTGGTGGGATGTAGTCTGGTATCAAAAAGATATTGGAGATATAGGTAAGTTATAACAAAAAAAGTGTTCTTTGAAATTAAAAAAATACAAATATGATTCCAGTTAAGAAGGTGTTTTTATGAGAAATATTATTATTTCTGACATACATGGTAGTTTTTATACTATGAAAAAAATTATTAGACGAAAGTCAATTTTAATCCTGAACTTGATAAACTAATATGTCTTGGTGACATGTGTGATAGAGGAAAAAATACAAAGTTGGTTTGGGAGTATTTTTATAATTTACAAAAAAATTACTCACAACATATTGTTTTACTAGGTAACCATGAAGATATGTTCAATCTAGCTATAAAAGAGGCGAGATATACAGAACAAGAAGAGGTTCGACAAGATCACTATTTTAGGAATAGTGGGTTAACAACATTACAATCATTTTATCCTGAGGCTACTAAAGAAAATAGAAGAAAGTATTTTAAACAATTTGCCCAAGACTTTAAAGCATTAAGAGTTTGGTTGAAAAATCTACCAACAAGATATGAAGGTAAGGATTATTATTTTGTTCATGCAGGTGTAGATTTTTCTAAGGGCTTCTGGAATCAAATACATCGTGACTTAGTATGGATGAGAGAACCGTATTTAAGTAGCACAGAAAAATATAATAAGAAAATTTTTCATGGACATACTCCAGTTTTAAAAGAACCTTATTATGATATTAGAGATAATAGAATAAATATCGATGGAGGTTGTGTCTATGGAGGAAAAATTAAATATTGTTGTTATAAATGACGAAGGGAAAAATTAATATTAAACAAAGTAAAATTCTAGAAGAAGATATTTATGAGAATAAATAGAGGATATAAAATATGCAAGTTGAGTTAACAAGATTTAAAGTGAAACCAGGGATGAGCTCAGTTGTTGATGAGTGGTTAAAGTTTTTAAATGATAATATGGAAGGTGTTTTACTTACTTTAGAGCGAGAGAAGATGTATGTCGAAACAATTTTTAGAGAGAAACAGGGTGAAGATGAGTACCTGTATTGGTATTCAATACAGGGGGAAGGTGCTGAGAGTGTTGAGACATCAGAACATGACATTGATAAGAAACACATTGAATATTGGAGAAAATGTATTGATCCTAGTTATCAGCCTGAAGACTTATTACCAGAGGTAATTATGATTCCAAATAGCATTAAAAAAATAATGGAATAATATTTACAGAATAAATCAATTTATAATTAAAAATTATAGATTGATTTTTTTATTTTTAATGGTATTTTTTTAATAAAAATGTTAATCAAAAAGTACTTTTTATTAATTTAAAAAAATAATTTTGAGGTAATAAATTTTTAAAAATAATATAATGTAGTACTAGAGGTTTATATCTTGGAATGTTCGTGAAATCCCCCAAGAAAAAAAGTTGATTGTAAAGGGATTTTTGTTGTTTATACAAAAAAAGAACCGAGAACATTCGTCTCGGCCTTTTATAGAAAAAGGAAAGTTTATGAAGTTTATAACTATTTACTAGTTATGCTTACATTATATTTAGTGAAACTTAAATTTACTTTTAAATATAAATTTAAATTTATTTTTATAATAGTTAATAAATATTTAAGAGAAAAATTAATGTCCAATAAATAATAATAAATTTAGGGAAAAGGTGATTTGTTAACATTTATCGACTTAAATTAAATAATTAAAAGTAGAAATTTGACATATATATTTCAAAAATTAAGCCGTATATTTCAAATATATTACAAAGTTTAATTTGTATTACAAAGTAGGGAGATTCTATTGAATTGAGGAAAAAAATACACCTTATAATAAAGAGGAAGTTCAAGAAAAAAATTTAGAAAGAGTAGGAGAAAAATAGTAAGATGAATAAAGATGCATTAAAAAGTTACTAGTAAAGTGCTAACTGGTTTAGTTCTTTTTAACAGGTGTTACATCTGTACCAGCAAATGCAGTAGAAGTAAAAAAATGCTGCAGTAGATGTAAATGCGAAAAGAAGTTAAAGTTAGTGTTTATGAAAAAGATGGTCATTACTACGCAAAATTAGTTTCTGATAAGGACGTATCAAATGTAGTGGCAAGAATAGTAGTAGATGGGAAAATCAGAATTTACTGTAAAAAAGAGATTTAATAAAAAGCAGGAGAAGTGGTTGAATTAGAATTAGATATTAATAGACCAAATGAAACTGTAAAAAAATTACCAAATACAACTGTAAAAAAACAATCTATTAAAAACAACAACAACAGTTAATGGACATAAGTTTGAAATCACAGTTAAATATGATGTGGATACAGAAGAAGTAACTGCACGTCAAGAAGATAATAAAGAAATTAAAGATAAATTAGAAGACGCTGCAAAAGAAACTGAAGCTAAGAAAGAAGAAGCTAGAAAAGCAGAAGAGGCTAAAAAAGCTGAGGAAGCTAAAAAGGCAGAAGAAGCTAAAAAAGCAGAAGAGGCTAAAAAAGCAGAAGAAGCTAAAAGAGCAGAAGAAGAGGCAGCAGCCTCAGCCGCAGCTGCAGCAGCAAATGCAGCAGCGAACGCAGCAGCTAATACAACGACAAGATCGGTTGTAGAAGCGCCAGCAACACAAGTTGTACCAGCTCCAGCAGCAAATGTTGCAGCAACAACAGCTCCAACAACTGCAGTAACAACTAATACTCAAGCAACAACAGCTCCAGCAGTAGCAAACTCTAAAAAAGCTACAGGGACAACTGGGTTTAGAAGTGCAGGAACAGCAGCGCAAAAAACAAATGTAGCTAAAGCAGCAACAACAACTCAAAAAGCAAATGTGGTAAACACAGTAGCAACAACTCAAAAAACAAATGTAGCTAATACAGCAGTAACTGCACAAAAATCAGTAGCTAAAGCAAATACAGCTACTTCAAAACAAACGACAGGAACAACTGGATTTAGAAGTGCGGGAACAGCGGCTAAAACAACTAAAGCAACTACAAATAATCAAGCTACAACAAAAGCAGTAGCAACAGCAGTAGCTAAAAAACAAGCTGCGGCTTCAACACAAACAGCTGCAACTAAAAACCAAGCTACAACAAAAGCAGTAGCAACAGCAGTAGCTAAAAAACAAGCTGCAGCAGCAACACCAGTAGCTACAACAGCAACTAAATCAGCAGCTAAAGTTGCGGAAAAACAAGCTTCAGTAGCAAAAGCAACTTCAGTTCAAAAACAAGCAGCAACAACAACTGCTAAAAAACAAACTACAACAGTAGCAACTCCAGCATCTGGATCACGTGAAGAACAAATTAGATTAGCTTACTTAGCTAAAGTAAATAAATTACGTGCAATGAATAATTTAGCACCTTTAAGCCAAAATTCAGCATTAAATGCTTCAACAAAATATCGTAGTGCGGAAGTACTAAGATTACCAATCGATGGAAACATCCACGGAGCTAAAGGTTCACGTGAAAGAAGTGCAGCAGCAAGAGCAGGATATTCAACTCCTAACAAAATCTTATACAATGTTGCAGTAAGTAATAATAATGGAACTCCAGACCAAGTAGCTCAAAGACTATTAGATATCTTATATAAAGAAATCAATAATGTAGTAAAAGCATACCCATATGGTCACAGAAATACATTATTATCTAAATCAGCATCAGAAGTTGGTGTAGGTGTAACTATTTCAAATGGAGTAGTATCTGTTGTTCAACACCAAAATCCACAGTGGTTCATTCCAAGGAGTAACACCAATTCCTTCAGTTTATATTGATGGAAAAAGATATTAATAAAAAAATTAATATAGATAATTGAAAAAGACTAGCATATAAATAATATGTTAGTCTTTTTTTATTTATATTAAATAACTAAATAATACTTTTAAAAATTAACTATAAGATAGTATAATTATATTATATGTTATAGTTTAGGAGGTAAGTATGTCAGAAAAGAAAATGAACATGATAGTATGTGGAGGATGAAACTCTAAAATTGGGCCGGGGGCCTTATCTGATATTTTGAAAGATCTTCCAAAAAAAGAAGATAAAAATTTAATAGTAGGCTACGAATCGTCTGATGATGCAGCAGTGTATAAAATTACAGATGATAAAGCGATTATACAAACATTAGACTTTTTTACAACAATGATAAATGATCCGTATCTTTACGGGCAAATAGCTGCAACAAATGCTTTAAGTGATGTTTATGCAATGGGTGGAGAAGTTATTTCTGCTTTAAATATTGTAGCTTTTCCAGAAAATATGGATTTAGAAATTTTACATCAAATACTTAAAGGTGGGGCAGAAAAAGTGCACGAAGCTGGAGGAGTTCTTGCTGGAGGGCACTCTATACATGACGATACACCTAAATATGGTTTATCAGTAACAGGAATAGTTCATCCTGATAAAATTTTACAAAATAATAATTGTAAAGAAGGGGATTTATTAATAGTTACAAAACCACTTGGAGTAAGTATTATAAATACCGCACACATGGTAAAAGAATGTTCAGAAGAAGCTTTTTCTCAAAGTGTAAAACAAATGACAACATTAAACAAATATTCAGCTGAAATAATGAAAGATTTTAATGTAAACAGCTGCACTGATATTACAGGTTTTGGCTTCCTAGGACATTTAGTAGAAATGCTTGATGGAAAAAGTTCTGCTGAAGTATGGGCTAAAGATATCCCATATATAGAAGAAGCTTATAAATGTGCTAATGAATTTATAATAACTGCAGGTGGTCAATTAAACAGAACTCATGTTGAACCTAATGTTGAATATCAGATAAAAGATTTCGCACTTGAAGAAATAATGTATGATCCACAAACTTCTGGAGGATTACTAATTAGTGTACCTGAAGAAGAGGCGCAAGAATTATTAGAAAGATTAAATACATTAGAAATAAAAAAAGTGCTATTGTAGGTAAAGTAATACCTAAGCAAGAAAAAAAGCAGTTATAGTAAAATAAAATATAATAAATAAGGTATAAATCAAAGGAGAGATTTAAGTATGAAAAAAGAAACATTGGACGCACAAGGTTTAGCTTGTCCATTACCAGTTATTCAAACAAAAAAATTATTAGTAGATAATGATGTTGTAGAAACAATAGTTGATAACTTTATTGCTACACAAAATCTAGAAAAAATGGCTAACCAATTAGGTTATGAGTTTTCAGTTGTGGAGGAATCAAAAACTAAATACATTGTAACAATTAAAAAAGATAATGTAGAAGACGGTGCTGTAATTGATACGCTTAGTGATAAGTGTGTTGTTCCAGTTACTCAAGCTAAAAGAACTTTAGAAGAGGAAACAAAAGTTACTATTTTGGTAAGAACAGAGGGAAAGTGTAGAAAGTTTAAGAAAATTTGCTGAAAAAAATAATTATACTTTTGAAGTTTCAGACTTAGAAGAAGGATTTAAAGTAGTAATTACTAGAGAAGAGACTGAAAAAGAAGAATCAGTTGTAGCTGTTAAAGATGATAGCTATATAGTAGTTATTAATAAAAAAACAAATGGGACATGGTAGCGAAGAACTAGGAAAAAAAGATTAATAAAAGGTTACCTTTATGCTTTAAGTGAACAAGAAGTTTTTACCTAAAAAAATAATATTTTTCAATGATGGAGCTATCCTAGTAGATAAAGAACGTAGCCATGTATTAAATGAATTAAAAAGAATTAGAAAAATAATGGTGTAGAAATAGTTTGTTGTGGTGCTTTGTATTGATTACAATAAAAATAGATTTAGCTGTTGGTAATCCAACAAATATGTATTTTATAGTAGAGGATATGAGAAAAGCTAATAAAGTTATTCAACCATAGGAGGTAATATGATAGAAGAAGGTTTAGTTGTATTTAATAGTACACATGATTCTATTAAAGCAGAAAACATCTGTGCAGAAAAAGGTATAGAGGCATCTCTTATACCAACACATCCATCTATATCTGCAGGCTGTGGCTTTATGTTGAAAATTACTTGGGGAAAATTTGACACTCTTGTTAAAATGTTAGTGGATGAGAAGATAGAATATAAAGGATTGTACTATTCAAGAAAAGCCGGAATTAAGAGAATAGTTACAGAACTAGAAGATTATAAATTGAAATAGTTTTTTGAGAGTAGAGATTTGAAAATAAAATTAGAAAAAACTAATATCAAAGTCTCTGCTCTTTAAAAAATAAAGGTGGAATTGTATGAATAATAACGTAATAATAGGAACAGCTGGTCACATAGACCATGGGAAAACAACGTTAATAAAAGCGTTAAGTGGTATAGAAACTGATACTACACTTGAAGAAAAGGAAAGAGGGATGTCTATAAATCTTGGATTTGCTTATTTTGATCTTCCAAGTGGGAAAAGATGTGGAGTTGTTGACGTTCCTGGGCATGAGAAGTTTATAAAAAATATGCTTGCAGGTGTTAGTGGTATAAATCTAGTGTTATTACTAGTTGATTCAAGAGAAGGAATTATGCCACAAACAAAAGAGCATATTGATATTCTTACTTTACTAGGTATAGAAAATTATATAATTGTAATGACTAAAATAGACCTTGTAGAAGAGGAATATAGAGAGCTAGTAAAAGAGGATATCAGAGAATTTACAAAAGGAAGTGCATTAGAGAATGCACCTATAATAGAAGTTGACTCAATAAGCAGAAAAGGAATAGATGTACTACTAGATACTATTGATAAAAAAACAAATGATATTGAAGCGAAAAATATCGAAAAAAATGCTCGTCTTAATGTTGACCGTTCATTCCAAGTTAAAGGCTTTGGTACTGTTGTAACAGGAACATTAACAGAAGGTAGTATTAGTGTTGGGGATGAATTAGTTATTTATCCAAAGGAAGTAAAAGCAAAAGTTAGAAATATTCAAGTTCACTCGCAAGATGTAGATAAAGCATATGCAGGGCAGAGAACAGCGATTAATTTATCTAATATTAAATTTGATGATGTAAAACGTGGTGATACTTTAGCAACTGCAGGTAGTCTAGTTAAAACTTATATGTTAGACAGTGAAATTAAACTAATTAATGATGACAGAGCTAATCTTGAACTTTGGGATAGAGTTAGAATCTATGTAGGTACTGTTGAAGTTATGGCTAGGGTTGTACCACTAGGAACTGAATCAATTAAACCTGGTGAAAGTGGCTTTGTTCAACTTCGTTTAGAAGAAGAAATAGCAGTAAAAAATTATGACAAGTTTATAATACGTACTTATTCACCTATGGTAACAATAGGTGGCGGTGTAATTTTAGATGCTAGTCCTAAAAAAACATAGTAGATTTAATGAAGAAATTTTAGAAAAATTAAAAAGTTCAACTAGAAGGTAATTCTAGAGATTTAATTCAAAAAAATTATTTATTATCACATACAAATTATATAGTATCAAAAAAATGATATTATTAAAGACCTTCAACTTCCTGAAGGAGAAGCAGTGACAGAATTAGGTGAGTTAGTAACTAGTGGTGATATTTTTTTGAAACAAAACTGGGGATATATCCACAAGAAAAAAATATGATGAGGTACTAGAAAAAAACTTAAAAAAATTACTTTTAGATTATCATAAACGTTATAAATTAAAAAGTAGGAATACCTAAGGTAGAAATAATTTCTAAATTTAAACTTTCTCAAAAAAAGAAGTATTAGAATTAATAGAATTATTTATTAAAAATAATGAAGTGCGCTTAGAAGGTAACTTAGTTGCCGAAAAAGATTTTGTCGTTAATTACGATAAGAAACAATTAGCTGAGAAAGCAAGAATAGAAAAAGAATTATTAAACGGTGGATTTACACCACCTACAATAAAAGAACTAACTAACGGTGTGAAAGCTAGTGTAGAACTACTAGACTCATTAGTAGATAATACAATTATAAGACTGGATGCTGATTTAGTATTACACCGTGATGTACTGACGAAAGCAATAGAAAAAGTAAATGAGCACTTTGAAAATGCTGAAAAAATGACACTTGCAGAGTTCCGTGATATTACTGGATCAAGTAGAAAATATTCTATGGCAATTTTAGAATATATTGATAAACTAGGGATAACTCGAAGAGTAGAGAATTACCGAGTTTTAGTTAAGAATAAATAAAAGGAGGGAGCGTTGAATTAATAAGTTTAATTCAACAAAGTAGAATATGAGTTATTATTTTGATTATGGGGCAACATCTCTAAAAAAACCAAAAGAAGTTGCTGACAAGGTATATGAAGTACTAGCTTCGGCTAAGTATGCTAATGCCTCTCGTGGTAGCTATTACGAAGCAAATAATGCTTTTAGAGAAGTATTTATGGCACGAAGTGATATAGCTAAATTCTTTGGTTTAAAAGAAGAAGATAGATTAGTGTTTACAAATAATTCAACAGAAAGTTTAAATATTGCTATATTAGGGCTTTTAAATAAAGGTGATCATGTTATTACTACATCTATGGAACATAATTCTGTCTTAAGACCAATTTATCTTGCTCATGAGACTATTGGTTGTGAGTATACTGTTGTTAAAGGCGATAAAACAGGAATGATTGACTATGCAGATCTAGAAAAAGCCATTCAACCAAATACAAAGATGATTGCAATCACACATAGTTCTAATGTTACTGGTAATATAGTAGATTTAGAAAAAGTTGTAGCTATTTGTAAAAAACATAATCTTATTTCAGTAGTAGATGCTTCTCAAACAGCGGGAGTTGTACCAATTGATGTAGATAAATTAGGCGTAGATGTTTTATGCTTCACAGGACATAAAAGTTTATACGGCCCACAAGGAATAGGTGGACTTTGTGTAAGATTAAAAGAGCCTGAGATTAGAAGATATAAAGTTGGAGGTAGCGGGGTAAGAACTTTTGATAAAGTTCATCCTGGAGAATATCCGCTACGTTTAGAAGCGGGAACACTTAATACTTCTGGAATTTTAGGATTACACGAAGGTGTAAAATATATTAATAAGCATGGCATAGATAATCTTTATAAAAAACAAATAGATTTTGCGAATAAGTTTTATAATGAACTAAAAGACTTAGATTGCTTAGAATTTTATGGAGATTTTACAAAAGATAGAACAGCGGTAGTAGCACTAAACTTTAAAGGAATATCAGCTTCAGATGTGGCAGATGTTCTTGCAGAAGAGTACGATATTGCTGTTAGACCAGGTGCTCATTGTGCACCATTAATGCATGAAGTATTAGGGACAAAAGAACAGGGGATTGTTAGATTTTCTTTTTCAAGTATGAATACAGAAGAAGAAGTGGATTATGCTATTAAGGCAATTAAATCAATTGCTAAGGAAAATTAGGAGAAACGATATGACAAAACAATTATTATCAAAAAAATTCCAGCGATTAATAAAAATATTACTATTAGATGAAATTCAAGATCTTATAGAATCATATAATGAAGTAGCTGTTAAATCAGCAATTAAAAAGTCATATAGAAGAAGTTAAAGCAAGCTATCTTAAATGAAGAGTTAACTGAAGTACCAAGTTTAGAAATTATTGTAAGTGAAGTTTCTAAAAAAAGTAGAAAAAAGAAGATAAAAAAATTCTCTACGAAGAGTAATTAATGCAACAGGAACTATTTTGCATACTAACCTAGGACGTAGTTTACTAAGTCAAAAAAATTAAAGAAAAATATTGAAAGTGTAGCTTTTAACTATTCAAATCTAGAGTTTGATATTGATAATAAAAAAACGTGGTAGTAGATATGTTCACCTAATCGATATTATTAAAAAAATTAACAGGTGCAGAAGATGTGCTTGTAGTTAATAATAATGTCTGCAGACAGTGCTTTTAACTTTAAATACATTAGTTAAAGATAAAGAAATTGTCGTATCTCGTGGTGAATTAGTAGAAATTGGTGGAGCATTTAGGATTCCTGAAATTATTAAATTAAGTGGTGGAACACCTGTTGAAGTAGGGTACAACTAATAAAAACACACTTAAAAGACTATGAGAATGCTATTAATGACAATACTGGAGCGTTATTAAAAGTTCATACTAGTAACTATAAAATCTTAGGATTTACAAAAGAAGTTTCTAATGAAGAAATATCATACCTTGCTCGTGAAAATGAATTAGTATCGATAAATGATTTAGGAAGCGGACAGTTTATAGATTTTACTAAATATGGATTGCCTTATGAACCTACAGTTAAAGAAGTACTAGACAGTGGAATAGATATCGTAACATTTAGTGGTGATAAACTGCTAGGTGGGCCTCAGGCAGGAATAATAGTTGGTAAAAAAGAATATATTAAAAAAATGAAAGAAAACCAACTTACTCGTACTTTACGTGTTGATAAGATGACATTAGCAGCCCTAGAAGCAACTTTAAAATTATATCTAGATGAAAAAGAAGCATTAGAGCACATTCCAACATTACATATGATTTCATTATCAAAAGAGCGCCTATTTGGTAAAGCTGATGTATTAAAAACTAAACTTAGTGATTTAGATTTCAAAAATTACTATAGCTGAAGATAAAGCCGAAGTAGGTGGAGGAAGCTACCCAGCGAGTTATTTAGAAAGTATTGTAGTAAAATTAGAACATCCCTAGACTAAGTGCTACGGAATTAGAGCGACGCTTATTAGAAGTTGAGATTCCGATAATTACACGTATTAAAGATAATGAATTAATTCTTGATATGAGAACACTTCGCTCACGTGAATTTGATTTAGTAAAACAAGCTTTAATAGAAGTATCTAAGTAATAGTTTTAGGTAAGTAAAATGCTAAGAGATATAACTATATTTGATGCCCAAGAAATTCAAAGTATTAGTAACTTTGAATTAGGATATGATGTCAATTTAGATATTGTAAAAAAACAAATAAGAAAGATTGACTAATGACAATAAACATAATATTATAATAGGCTTTTGAAAAATGAACAAACAAGAAAAAAATTATTGGTTTTGTTCATGCTGAACTCTATGAAAGTTTGTATATGGATACTGGTCTAAATATACTTGGATTAGCAGTGGATTCTAATTTTCAAGGGCAAGGAATAGGAAAAAAACTTATGAGCTCTATAGAGGATTATGCTTTGAAGAATAATATTAGTTATATTAGACTTAACTCAAATGTTCGACGCATAGATGCGCATAAGTTCTATGAAAGTATTGGCTATGTATGCGATAAAACTCAAAAAGCGATTAATTAAGAAATTATAAAAGTAGAAAAAGGCGATAGAAGTATCGTCTTTTTACATGTTTGTTATTTCTTTAAAATTAGAAATAAATATATAGAATTATAAAGAATTAATATTCACCTTTTTACAATATTGAGTTATAATGGTAAAAATGTTAGAGGATAGTAAATTATTTAGATAAAGAAAGATGTGTTATAATTATATTATGAGTATTGAAATTAAAAAAACTACAACCATTCACAAAATGGACTGGGGGAAAGAGGAAATTAATTCCAAAGTTGAAAGAATTAATGCCAGAAATTTATGGAAATTATTATGAGCCGTTTATAGGAGGAGGAGCTTTATTCTTTGAGTTAAGTCCTCGAGTGGCAGTTATTAATGATTTTAATGAAGAGTTAATAAATTGTTATATCCAAATAAAGGAAAAATCCAATAAAATTAATTGAAATCTTAAAAAAATTCATAAAGAAAAAAATAGTAAGGAATATTACCTGGAAATTAGAGGGTTAGATAGAACGGATAAATTTAAAGAATTATCTAAAGTTGAGAGAGCAAACTAGGATAATGTATATGTTAAGGGTTGATTTTAATGGGTTATATAGGGTTAATTCAAAAAAATCAATTTAATGTTCCTTATGGGAATTATGCTAATCCTAAAATAGTTGATGAAGAACTAATTAATAATATTAGCAACTACTTAAATACAAATGATATTACTATAACTAGTGGAGATTTTGAAAAAGAGTGTGAGTACTGTAAAAGAGGGGGATTTTGTGTATTTTGACCCACCATATATACCATTAACTGAGACAAGTTCGTTTACATCTTATACACATGAAGGATTTTCTTATGAAGATCAGGTGAGGTTACGCAATACAGTAAGAAGACTAACTGAAAAAGGAGTAAAAGTAATGGTTTCAAATTCCTCAAGTAAATTGACGATAGATTTGTATGAAGAGTTTAATATACATTATGTAGAAGTAAGTAGGACAAATGGGGCAAAATCAAGCAGTAGAGGAATAATAAAGGAAGTAATAATTACGAATTATTAGGGAGGAAATATGGATATTTATTATAAAAAGGATAATTGTACATTGGCATTAGGTGATACTTTTGAAGTAATTGAGAAGATTAGAGGAGAAAGTATTGATATGATTTTTGCTGATCCTCCATATTTTTTAAGTAATGATGGCTTTTCAAATTCAGGAGGTAAAGTAGTTTCTGTAAATAAGGGAGATTGGGATAAAATTTCATCTCTAGAAGAAAAGCATAATTTTAATCGTAAATGGATAAGAAAAGCTAAGAGGGTATTAAAACCGAATGGAACGATATGGATTTCTGGAACATTGCACAATATATATTCAGTAGGTATGGCTTTAGAGCAAGAAGGTTTTAAAATTTTAAATAATATAACATGGCAAAAAACTAATCCAGCACCAAACTTATCGTGTAGATATTTTACTCATTCAACAGAAACCATACTATGGGCAAGAAAAAGCTGATAAGAATGCTAGACATTATTATAATTATGAATTGATGAAAAATGTAAATAATGGAAAGCAAATGAAAGATGTTTGGACAGGGCCTCTGACAAAAAAATTAGTGAAAAAAATGGGCAGGTAAACACCCTACTCAAAAAAACCTGAGTATTTAATGGAAAGAATTATTTTGGCTAGTACAGAAAAAGGAGACATCGTACTAGATCCATTTGTAGGAAGTGGAACAACAGGAGTTGTAGCAAAAAAATCTAGGAAGAAGATTTGTAGGAATAGATTTTAAAGAAGAATATCTAGAAATTGCTAAAAAGAAGATTGGAGGCAGTAAGATGATTAAAGATGGAATAGGTGGGGTGAATACGAAGACTGGCTTGGAATTTGAGTTACAGACAGACTTAAAAAGAAATTATTTCTAGATTAAATAATTATGAAGTAAGAAATTGTGATTTTAATACTTGTAGAAAAAAAGGAAAAAGTTGTTAAAGGGAAAAAAAGTTACGTTTAGAAGAAAAAAGAACAAGATGGCTGGTATTATATAAACAAGAAGAAGTAGCTAGAATATTTAGAAAAAGAAGGTTTATATAGATGTTTTGATGAAATAGAGGGTTATGATTATACAAAAATAATATCTAGCAAATTATTGCCAGATGATGCAATTTTCGTGATGAAAAAAATACAGTATTTATAATAGAGAAAAAAACTCAGAGTGGAAGTGGTAGCGTAGATGAAAAATTACAAACCTGTGACTTTAAATTGAAGCAATATAAAAAGCTGTTTTCTCCGTTAAATAAAGAAGTTAAATATTATTATTTATTGGAGAAAGAATGGTTTTCACAAAGAAAATATAAGGATGTATTAGATTATATTATTTCGGTAGGTTGTGGATACTATTTCAACTATATACCATTGAGCGAATTAGGGGCTACCAGTTGAGGAGGAGTATATAGATGAAGTTTAGAGAATATGTATCAAGTCAAATTGATGATAAATTAGATTACTTCTTTTCTACGCTGTCGGTTACCAATAGAACACCAGAATATTATGTTAATTGGGATAAAGTAAGAAGAGAAACAAAAGTATATGAATTAGAGTTACATACTTTAAAATTATTTAATAGGAAAAGAAGATATTTATAATGAGGCTTTAGTTCTGTTTCAGAAGCAACCGCAGCTCTTGAAGGCTATTCCTAGCTTAATAGCTAGTAGAGAAAAAGTTTTAGATATATTGTTCTTTGATGAAGATGATATAATGAATTTTTATCAGTTAGATTTTTAAAAAAATATTGATACTGAACAATTAGATAAATATGTGGATTTTATGAAAGAAGCAGGACTTCTAGAGTTTTTACAGAAAGATGCTAACCGTTCTTTGGTTGATTATGTATATGGGGTAGAGGCTGGATTAGATAGTAATGCACGAAAAAATCGTAGTGGCACAACTATGGAAAGTATATTAGAACGTAATGTAAAAATAGTATGCGAGGAATATGGATTATCCTATAAAGCTCAAGCCACAGCGAAATTTATAAAAAACTCTTGGGGTATAGAAGTCCCAGTAGATAAATCTGAACGACGTTTTGATATTGCAGTATATTCAGGGAAAAAACATAAAGTATGGCTTGTTGAAACAAACTATTATGGCGGTGGTGGAAGTAAATTAAAGTCTGTATCAGGTGAGTTTGCAGAATTAAATAAATTAATACAAACTGCAAATGATAATGTTATTTTTTCTTGGGTAACTGATGGACAAGGATGGCATACAGCAAGACTTCCATTGTCAGAAGCATTTAGCCAAATTGATAATATTTTTCAACTTGGAGATGTTAAAAAAAGGGATATTTATTTGAATTATTTAAATAGGAGGAACTATGTCAGATTTAGAAAAAAATTATTTTTTTAAAAATAGATAAAGAAGTAGAAGAAATAAAAAGGTGAGGGTTTATATTTCGAAGGATTAATAAAGTATTTAACATTAGAAAATGATGATGATTATTTTGATATAGTAGATAACTATGATAAAGAAACGATTAGAAAAAGTTTATCAATTCCTACTGTTAAAAAGCTCTAAAAGAATTAAATAACCCAAGTTATGATATTACACCTGAAGTAATTACAATGTATATTAGTCACTTAATAGAATGTATCTATGGAGATAAAAAAAGTTTCTATAACTGATTTAGCTAGTGGAAGTGGTAGTTTATTAATTAATATTGCTGCATTAGTAAAAAGGTGAAAAAGAGATAACTTCTGTTGATGTTGATAGCAATTATGTGAGATTACAACAAAAACATTTTTTTAATTTATTAGAAACTAATGTTGAAATAATTAACCAAGATGCACTTAAGCCATTAAATATTAAAAAAACAAGATATAGTAATTAGTGATGTTCCTTTTTGGGTATTATGCTGATGAAGATAATAGTTTAAACTACAAACTATGCAGTACAGATGGATATAGTTTAAATGCATTGTTATTTATTGAGCAAGCAGAAATTACCTTGATGAGAATGGGGTAGGAATATTAGTAATACCTAAAAAAAGTACTTGAGTTAGAAGATAACTTCAAGAAGTATTTAGAAGAAGATATTAATCTAAATGCGGTCATTACTTTTACCTGATGAAATGTTTAAAAAAATGCATCTCAACAAAAAGGCTATTATATTAATTACTAAAAAAAGGTCAAACTAGATTACCAAATCAAGTATTCTTAGCGCAAATACCAAGTTTCCAAAAATAAAGCTAGTTATGCTAAATTTATAGAAGAATTTAATGAATGGTTAGAAAAATAATTAATTTTCAAATAATAATTTATACTTAATGAAAAAAAGTTGTTTACTATAACTTTAAACTTTCTATGTATTATCAAATAAAGAGAATACTTTAATAAAAATCCCAAAAAAAGTAATAATAAATTATTTATATAGGGTTGACAAGTACTAGATAATATAATACAATATGTAAGTAGATTGTTCATAGGACAATTTAAACAGTATTAAATGTTTTGTATTTATTTTGTTTATAAGCATTTAATCAATATTAATTTAGATTTTGTAGTATCGGAGGAGGGAAATCCAATGTCAAAAAAACTGTAGTTCGTAAAAATGAAACATTAGAAGATGCACTACGTCGTTTCAAACGTGCTGTTTCTAAAAAAATGGAACTATCCAAGAAGTTCGTAAACGCGAATTTTATGAAAAAACCAAGCGTTCGTCGTAAGAAAAAAATCTGAAGTAGCTAGAAAACGTAAATATTAATAATTGGTAATTAATACACAATTGATTAATAAAATCTAAAAATTTTCCTCTTTTAGATTTATTTAAGAAAAATTAAAACCTCGTCACTTGATGAGGTTTTTTTATGGTTGTAATATTAATTTAAATATGATATTCTTATTTAAATAAAAATTTATTAGGAGAGACTATGTTTTGCGATAATCTGTTTAAATGTAATGTTATTGATTTCTTGTTGGTATTTAATTGCGGAAAAATCAAAAAAATAAAACTCAAATTAATGAGATGAAAGATGATTTGAAAAAAAGCAATTGAAAGAATAGCGACATTAGAGGAAAATAAATAAACCAGAATTAGTTCTATACTAACTATAGAACCGATTCTGGTTTTTATTTTTATATATTATCTATTTTTCTTATTTTTTTCCATATAGTTCATCTATGTTTTTTTAGCATTCATAAGAATCATTAAAAAAATTTGTAGTTCTTTTTTTCCATTTTTTTCTATTTCATCTATTAATGCTTCTTTACCATCATTAACAAGAATTTCTAAGAACGTTTTAGAAACTCCAACTGCTTTTAGCACCTAATGCTAAGCACTTTTACAACATCAAGTGGATTACGAATTCCTCCGCTTGCGATAATATCTATTTTATCTCTATATGGTGCGGCAAATTCTAAGCTTTCAGCTGTAGTATATCCGATATTTTCTAGATATGTAGATTTATCTTTTCTTCTACCATTTTCTATACGTGCAAAATTAGTTCCACCCATTCCGCTGACATCAACTGCAGCTAGATTTAAATCAATGGCTAATTTAATTGTTTCCTCATTCATACCAAAACCAGTTTCTTTTAGGATTACTGGAATAGGGGACTTCTTACTAACTTCAGTTAATGTAGAAAGCCATGATTCAAAATTATGGTCACCTTCAGGCATTACAATCTCTTGAAGTGGATTTGTATGAAGTTGAATGTATTGCGCTTTTGTTTTTTCAATAGCATCTAAAATAAGATTAGGATCTTTATCAAGACCAAGATTTATTGAATATTCTTTTGGATATGCCGCTTCATCATTTTTATCTTTTAAAGCAGGAGAGTATGAACCTGGGAAAAATTCTATTCCACAAGCTTTACTAACTTCCATAAAATCCTGATTTATTTTATTACATTCTTCACCACCGGCAGTTATCGCGTTGATAAAGAAAGGAAATTGCCATTTTTTATTACAAATAGTAGTAGATGTATCTAGATTATCCAGTCCAAAACGTGGCACACTATTGTAGTCAATAGCGTATGCATCTAAACTAGTTAAAGTCGTTTTGTCAGCAAGAGCTAGACGTATATGATCTTTTTTTCTCATGTCTATCCTTTCATGTTTTCTAAGTTATAATTGTTCTAAATTAAGTTGTAGTTGGAATTTATCGTTACTTCTATTGAAACCTAAAACAATATCTCCACTACCAGAACCACTTTGTTTCCAGCAGGGTAGCTAGCTATATAATTTTTCATAGCTGCTGTTTCCATTGGTATATTAGAGAAACTTTCTAAATAGTGAAGATTTTCACGAAGTTTGTTTATTGTATTTAATACAAACGATTCATTTCCACTTTCAAGTTCATCTACTAGTTGTTCAACTAGTTTATTAGAAGTGATAACGAAAGTAACGTACTCGGTAGAATAATTTTCTTTATTCTCTTTCCAAAGCTTAACATGTTCTTTGGTATCTACAACTTCTCCAGTCCATCTTGCAAAAATAGTAATCTTTGCTTTAGGATAAATAGGTTTAATTGTTAACCCGTCCCAAGGAGAGTTTATTATTTCTTCAATATCGTCTTTACTTCCGATAATATGATTAAGTTTACTAGCATTGAACTTTTGATAGAAAGTAAGTCCTTCATTTAAAGAAGCTGCAACATCACCCATTGATCCGCTAATATTATGAGTTAAATTGTATAATGTAACAAGTTTAAAAAAATAGTTTCGTTATCGAAAGGAATTTTTTTCGAAAGTTAAAAATAGCTTTAGCGATTGAAACTAAAACTGCTCCAGAAGAACCTAAGCCATATTTTTTTATTGTTACTATGTAATTCATTATATTTTTTTATTGAATAAGTTTTTTTCACTATTTGTATACTTATTTAAAAAAACAGAATAAACTGTTGAATCATAGTAAAGTTCTTATTATCTTCATAAAGATCAACGGTAATATTGTGTAGTGTATCAAAAATAGTAGTTTTCTCACTAGGTTCTACGGTAGTAACTATTTTTTGTGGAACGCTGGTAAGAAGTGCTTTAGAATAGTCTTCTAATATTGCATATTCACCTGCAAGGTATAACTTTCCAAAAGCTACTCCATGCACAATATTATTTTTTTGTTCCATAATTTTGAAATTTCCTCATGTAGTTTTTCTTGATCTTCTTTTAAATATAATACTTTAACATTTGGTCCGGCATCCATAGTGAAGTAGCATTTATAACCTTGTGAACGAAGTTGTTTAACTATGTCCATTGCTCGGTGACTTTCTTCAGTTAAAAATGTAAAACTTGGAGAAGATGTAGTTGTTGTTTCATGCATAGCTAATGCATTACTTTCTGTTATTTCTCCAATTTTCTCAAAGTTCGCTTCTTTAAGTGCTTCTTTCATTAAAACAAAGTCTTTCTTTGCTTTTTCTACCCAAGAAGCGAATGTTGTTGATGTTTGAACACATTGTTCCATCGCTACACGACTTGAAATTTTCTTTCTATCTTCGTTTACTACAAGAACCATCATACCAAAATCTAGGTCGCAAGAAAGTTCTTCTACGCTACCATCTTCTAGCCATGCAGCAAGTTTATAAAAACTTCTACAAGAAGAACCAGAACCTTCTTTTGCGATTTCTACCATTTCTTGAGTTGATTTATTTAATTTAAAATATTCATTACAGGCTAAAACTAATGCCATTGTACCGCTAGAACTAGATGAAAGTCCGGCTGCAGTTGGCACAGTATTATAGCTTTTAATGCAAATTTTTTCTCTATCAACAGGAGTAAATTTAGAAATAAATTTAATCATTTTGTTTACTTCTTCAGGTCCTTGTTTTTCATCGTTAATATAGAATTCATCTTCATTTGATAAGCTTTTTTCAATTTTTTTGTTTTTTTGATAATAAATTATCTAATCTTAAAGAAATATTGGGGTTATACGGTAGAACAGGGTCTTTAGACTTCTTTCCCCAATACTTAACTAAGGCTATATTAGCATAACCTAAACTGTAACCATCCATGATAAATATCCTTTCTCTTTTAGTTCATCTTGAATTTTTAATGCATTTTCTTTAGTATCACATAGGCAAATGCAACATCCACCAGCGCCACCACCAGTTAATTTAGCACCTTTAGCATTGTTATTTTTACACAACTCAACAACTTCATCATTCTTCTCATGGCTAACACCAATTTTTTGAAGCAATGAATGTGCTTTGTACATATATTCTCCAATAAGGTCTATATTTTTTTCTTTTAAAGGTTTGATTACTTTTTTAGTAATATTTCCTAGTTCGTCGATATATGGTTTATAAGTTTTTAAGTTTTCTTTTACGTGTTCTACAGTATATTTAGTAATACCTACAACACCAGTATCAATAATTAATAAGTAACTATCAAGAGAAAAAGGTAGTTGTTTTGCACCGTTTTCTTTTGAGAAGAGTAGTGGAGTATCGCTAAGTACTTGATTTACATCAATTCCACTAGGATTTCCATGTATAAACTTCTCGCATTTATCAGCGATTTTTCTAATTTTTTCTTTTGTTATACCTTTAGCACGAGCAATAGCTATGCTAAGGGCAGCCGATGAGCCCAATCCTCTACCAACAGGTATAGAACTATTAATATTAATTTTTGTTTTGTTATCAATTTCACAGGCGTCTGCGATATACGCTAAAATATCATCTCTGTGTTGAATTTCATTAGTATTTTCAAGTGTAACATCTATTTTCATCTCTGGTAAAGGAATAGTAATTCCATCATGTCCGTAGACTACTGCATGTTCACCAAAAAAATATTGCTTTTAGCATGTGTCATAATAATCCTCTTATTTTAGAATTTCAACTTTATTTTTTTAATCAAATTTTCAAATTATTTTTACGCTTGATACTATATAATTAGTATCTTTTTATATGTACAATAATTATACTTTTTAGCATTATTATTTGTCAAACAAATGCTGTCATTATAGTTTTTTTATTGAACATAATAAAAAAACAATCTTAAATATCTTGCTTTTAAAAAATAGGAAAGAATAAAAAGATTGTTTTTAATGATTTGGATGACAATTGATGCCGTGTGGTTCTAAATGAACTAAAGTTTCACAGTAATAAAACTCACGAGCGAGTGCTTTTTTTCTATTTTTATAGTTATATCATGACTTTGTTTTAACATTTAATTCCGGATTAACTGTTATTGTAATATCAATAAAGTATAATAGACCATGAGTTCGTCCTTTTATATCAACGATAGAAATAACACCCTCTAAGTCTTTAACGATAGACTCAACCTTCTCAATAACTTCAGCATCAACACCATCTGTTAGTATATGAGTAGATTCTTTAAAAATACTTATTGCTGTATAGATAATTAAGCAACCTACTAATATAGCGACTATTGAGTCAGCAATAGGTATACCTATATATGTTGCGATAATACCAACTAATGTACCAATTGATACATAAGCATCACTTAGGTTATCTAAAGCAGCTGCTTTTAAAGACTTGCTTCCAAGTTTATTTGCTAGTCTAATATTATAAAAGTACACAGAAAACATAATTATACTAGCAACAACAGCTGTAACTGCAGATAACATACTAGGTTGTTCATAGCTTTTAGTTATAATTTTTTTTACTGCATATATCACTACTTCAATACCAGCATAAAGCATAATAAATGAAGCTATTAATGTTGAAATTAATTCTGCGCGGAAATGTCCGTAAAGATGGTCTTCATCCGCAGGTTTTCTTGAAATTTTTAATCCAATAAGAACACAAATGGATGAAATAACGTCAGTTGCGTTATTTATTCCATCTGCGACTAATGCAGAAGAACGGAAGAAAAAACCAGCCCCCAATTTTAAAAGTGTAAGCAGTAGGTATGAGAATATACTAAGTCTTGCACCATGTTCAGCTTTTTTTAACTTTTCAAAAAAATAGAGTTATTCATATAAGTAGCTTCCTTTCAAAAATGTATTTTACAATTATAACAGCTTTAAAAAAATTATTCAAGAATAAAAATTCTTATTTCTAAAAATAAAATTATTTGCCAAAGGTGAACTTTTTCTAAAAAAATAAACCTCAAATATATTGAGGTTATAAATACCAGCGACTGGGGTCGAACCGGCACGATGTTGCTATCGCTGGATTTTGAGTCTAACATTATTAGTTTTAAATCTCAGAAATATTGATTTTATAAGCTTTTTTTCTATAATATGTTTTTAAACTTAGTATCACTTACAAATTTTTAGATACTTTTTTTAGTAACTACAAAAATGCTAGAAAGTATACTCCTTATTAAAAAGAGTTTTGGACTAGTTTTGTGCGATTTTATTATCCATGTCCGTAATAAGAGAGGCTAAATTAATTGCCTTTAATGATTGTAGAAATTGGTTGTGAATATCATTTAGACGAGGGTCAAGAACAGAGTGAACAACACGCCCAACTTCACAATTTGGATTGGTATCATCATGTGGTTTAAAAATGGTTTTATGAGGATCTTCAACAGCTAAAAAAATATCCCAGAGAGTAAGTTCCTCTGGCTTTTTCGTTAAATGAGCCCCACCTACGCCAGCTTCAACTTTTACCAATCCAGATTTTTGTAATTTTCCAAATAAATTGCGGACAATTACAGGGTTCGTTTGAATACTGCCAGCAAGAAAATTAGAAGTTACCTTCTCTTTATTTTCAAAATGATATATAGCTAGTAGGATATGAACCGAAGTAGCTAATCGTGTAGAATATGGCATCTTTTCTCCCTTCTTTAATTTTTTTATACTAATTATATCATATTTACGATGTAAATAAAAAAAGTTACAACTTTTCCGGTGTAACTATTGACATTACATCTAAAGCGTGCTATACTGTGAACATAAGTTGTAATAATTATGGTTACAACCAATAAATAAATTTTCGGAGGAAAAAATAATGTCAAAAGTTGCAGTAATTAGTTCAAATGGTCGTGTTGCTCGTCTTATCGTAGAAGAGCTTGTAGGTCGTGGATACGATGTCACAGGTTTTAGTCGTGGAGAAACAAATGCTTCAAAAGCGCAAACATATATTCAAAAAGATTTATTTGATATCACAAAGGAAGATGTAGCTGATTTCGAAGTCGTAGTTAGTGCATTCGGAACATGGGCTCCTGAAACTCTTCATCTGCATGTTGAAGCGATTAATCACTTATCAGATATCGTGGCCAATTCAGATGCTCGTTTTGTAGTTGTTGGTGGAGCGGGTAGCTTATATGTTGATCCAGAGCTAACAGTTCAATTGGTAGATACTCCAGATTTTCCGAAAGAATACTATGCACTTGCTAAAGCACAAACGGATGCACTTGATGTTCTTCGCAAACGCAATGATGTCAAATGGACATTTGTTAGTCCAGCAGCTGATTTCCAAGCAGATGGTGAACGCACAGGGGAATATATTCTTGGTGGAGAACAATTAACGCTTAATAGTCGTGGTGAAAGTATCATTAGTTATGCTGACTATGCTATTGGCTTTGCAGACGAAATTGAAAAAGGAAATCATATTCAAGAACGTATCAGTTTAGTTCGTAAATAATCAATAAAAACATAATACTTTGTAAATAAAAAAAGCGGGAGTGACTCAAAAATCGTGATTTCGGAGAGATCGATTTTTTAGAGTCACCCCCGTTTTGGTAGGGAAATGATTTTGTTATCCATAAGGAGGGACTAATGAATCAAGAACAAAGAAGATTGTATTTAATAAAGGTACTCTTATCAGAAAGGGCAGAGTATGCAGATATTATAATTCCTGATAAAGTTGAACAGCAAAAAGGACTTTTACGAGCTTTGGTTAATGTTTGCAGACCAGAAACTGTGTCAGCTGAGTTTTTAGATATTCAAAATGCATACCTTCAAGAAGAATTAACACAAAAAACAGTAACAAAATTGACTGATTTGACTCCGGTTTCTGGTCAATTATACCTATGGAAGGGTGATATTACGACATTAAAAGTAGATGGTATTGTTAATGCTGCTAATAGTCAACTTTTAGGTTGTTTTTATCCCAATCACAAGTGTATTGATAATGCTATTCATACTTTTGCAGGTGTTCAATTACGGCAGGAATGTCATCGGCTGATGAAAGAGCAGGGGCACTTAGAAAAGACAGGTGGGGCTAAGATAACCCCTGCTTATAATTTGCCAAGTCAATATGTTTTACATACAGTTGGGCCTATTGTTGAGGGTAGATTACTATCTAATCATGAAAAAGATTTAATTAGTAGTTATCGCTCTTGTTTGGAATTAGCAGATGCTAATGGTTTAAAAAGTTTAGCATTTTGCTGTATTTCAACAGGAGAATTTCATTTTCCACGTGAGAGAGCAGCAGAACTGGCGGTAGCAACTGTTCAAGAATATTTAAAAGAGACAGATAGTAAGATAGAGGTGATATTCAATGTTTTTAAAGAAGAAGATGAAAGAATCTACAAAAGATTACTTGGAGCAAATTAATGATATCGTAAAGAAATTAGAAAAAGCAGATGCTGTTCTAATTGGTATTGGCGCAGGATTATCAGCTTCTGCAGGTCTAACTTATTATGGTGAACGTTTTGATAACTATTTTTCTGATTTTAAAGAGAAGTATGGTATTGAAGACATGTATTCTGGTGGCTTTTATCCTTTTGCTACAAAGGAAGAATATTGGGCATGGTGGAGTCGTCATATTTTTATTAATCGCTATGAAGCACCAGTTGGTCAACCCTATATCGATTTATTAAATATTGTTAAACATAAGGATTATTTTATTTTATCAACTAATGTCGATCATCAAGTACAGAAAGCGGGATTTGATAAAAAAAGGCTTTTTTATACACAAGGGGATTATGGTTTAATGCAATGTTCGGTTCCTTGTCATTATACCAACTATGACAACAAAGATTTGATTTATGAGATGGTTGAATCTGAAAAGGAAATGAAAATCCCTTCTAATCTTATACCAACTTGTCCTAGGTGTGGTGCTCCTATGACTAATAATCTAAGGATAGACCATCGTTTTGTTGAAGATGAAGGGTGGCATAAAGCTCAAAAAAGGTATAGCGAATATTTGGAAGAAAATAGCAAAAAAACAATCATTTATTTAGAACTTGGTGTAGGAATGAATACACCAGGTATTATTAAATATCCTTTCATGAAAATGACTTATGCTAATCCCAAAGCAACTTTTATTACATTAAATCAAGAAACGTTTAAATATCCTGATGAACTTTCAAATCAATTAATACAACTTGATGGTGATATTGGTAAAAATTTACAAGCAATTCGCCAAAGAATAGAATCAAAATCTATAAGTAATTAAGTAAACTAAGAGGGCATAATCACGTCCAAAGGAATGGTCGAAATAGTCTGAGAGCAGGATGGCATTTTCCTCTTGAGACATATAACCAGCTAGCAAAATATGCTCAGCTATGTCATATTGCTTAATCAAGAGAATCTTATCATGATTTTCATTAAATAAAATCGAGCTAATTGCTGTATTAAAGACTGGAAAACGAAAACTCGCACATTGTGAACAATAAGGAATATCTCCCTCATCTTTTAAAAAATTTTTTCTCCAAAGGATGCCCACATTCGGACAATAAGTCATTGTTTTGTAAGACATAGAAGCCTCTTTTTTTAAGTTCTTAAAAGCAATTTTACCAGTAAAATCGAGACCACGCAAGACATTGAAATAAATCAAGACTTGATTTAAATTTATTTTATACTATAATAAACTTATCAGCTATTGGTTCTGAAAAAGTGTCTGCCACAGTTTTACTGCAAATTCTCATTGCTTGTGCCAAGATTTCTAAAAAACGGATAGCTATAATAGCTCTTAGAGCAAAAACATAACATATAGGAGGTTAAAGACATGTCATACTTTTATCTTTTTATTGCCATTGTAGGAGAGATATTGGGAACTAACTTTTTGAAATTATCAAACGGTTTTACAAAGCCTATTCCAACCGTTTCTGCCCTACTTAGCTATGGCGTTTGTTTCTATTTCTTATCACTAGCAATGCAAAAATTCCTTTAGGAATAGCTTATGCAACATGGTCAGCTGTCGGTTTAGTTTTGACAGCCTTTATCGCAGTAATGATTTTCAAAGAAACACTAAATGTTTATAGCATTATCGGTTTAATTTTGATTGTCATTGGTGTTGTCATGGTTAACTTATTAGGAAATGTAGGACATTAATAAAACCGGCTCTATACTATTTGTAGTGGGGGATATTATGGAGCCTATTTTGTTGTAGAAAAAAAGTCCCATAAGATCTATAATGAAAAAGCGACTAAACAACTCATTAGAAAGAATCATATGGAACAATTACATTTTATCACAAAAACTATTCGATATCAAAAACCCTAATATCCAAATTATAGATCTCATTAATAGGGATACCCACAAGGAAATCATCGCTAAACTGGACTATGAGGGCTCCAAAGCAACTTTTTATTACATTAAATCAAGAAACGTTTAAATATCCTGATGAACTTTCAAAGCAATTAATACAAATTGATGGCGACATTGGTAAAAAAATTTACAAGCAATTCGCCAAAGAATAGAATCAAAAATCTATAAGTAATTAAGTAAACTAAAAAGAGTTTGAGAAGAATCGGCTCTTCTAACTCATCAACTCTCTCTAAAAGCAGGCTTAACTCAACGTCAACTTTCAGAGTTACCACATGTTCCTCAATCAACTATTGCTCGAATTGAAAGAGGTCATAATACCAGCATTGAAACTATGAGTAAACTAGCTGTAGCTCTTAACCAAGAATTAAAAAAATTAGTATTAGTTAGTTTATTTTTAAAGAGAAGAAAGATGAAATTTCTTCTCTTTTTTTATGCTTAAAATTACCATCCAAAAAAATAAACTAGAAATTTTTTTAGTAACTTTAGTCTCAAATTTTGAAAAAGAAAAAGAAAAAGACAAGGTTTATAAACCTTGTCAAATCAACTATACCAGCG
>BNJU01003017.1_pt1 | contig 166930 bp, 173 predicted proteins | sample 8539281 | NCBI WGS metagenome assembly BNJU01 (sample SAMD00202456, study PRJDB9452) | human saliva metagenome | isolation source: human saliva | place: Japan | reverse complement strand
CAGCGCATCCTGGTCGATCACACCGTCAATACCGCCATCATTAGAAGCCCGGGTAACCATGCCACGCCCCTCAGAGCCTCCGTAACCCATCGCCAGCAGAACATCCACCACCAACTGCTCGAAAGCGTTAGGGGAGAGTACCCGCACGCGCTCCAGAATATCCTGAGCAAGTGCCGCCTCAAGCTGCGCAACATTCGCGTTTATCAGCTCTTCCGGGGTGCTACTCGATAACTCAGCAGGCACATTATCCACCGAGTTTATGTCTGTACTTGTTGAACCTTTAGGGCGCTTGGGCCGTGCACGACCAGCGCGCGTAATCTCCAGTGTAACTTCGGCAGGCACCCCATGAGGGTACTGGGCCATGAGGGCACGGCCCTTATCCGTGATCACAAAATGGGCGTGCTGAGGGGAATTTACAGCTCCCCACTGTTCAAGGTACTTATAGGCCCAATACGTACGGTCTGCATATACAAGTCTCCCGGAAGGTAACTTAGCTGCCAGCTGCTTTGAGGAAAGACCCAGAGCCTCAGCAACAGCTGAGCGTATTTCCTTACTAGTACGTACTGATCCATCGCTTAAATATGAGAGCACAGCTGGCATAAACTCATGGAGCTTAGGCAGCGGGGAAGACTCCGGCAACAACGGTTCAGGGGACATGCGTGCGTATCTCCAGTGATCAGCAAAAATGAATAATCCGCTACCACTATACCCGTGCAGCGCTAGAGCAAACTCGCCACGCCATTACCCCCGCCCTGGGGATAGGGGTGACGAAGCGGCGCGCGCCTGAAAGGAAAACATGTAACCATAAGACAAGGAACACTCAACTTGGACAAGGAACCCGGCAGTGCACGACCACGACATCTACGACAACACCCCCAGCAGCTACCTTGATGACATCGCGGACATCGGGGAGAAACACATCCGCCTCAGCTACCCCAACTTTATTCTGCTGCTGGCGCGGCTCGATACAGACTACAACTATGCGCAGTACCTGGTGCGGTGCCTGTACGCCAAACACCTGGCGGATGAGCTGCGGCACCCCAACATTTCCGGCTACCTAGAAGAACAAGACGAACTGAGCAACGCGTTGCGCCACTTCCGCGTCACGATCCCGGGCATTATCGCCCGCCGCACGCAGCTCACCGAGCTGCTCAAAACCCGCACCGTGCAGGTGCCCGCATACGTGGGCGACCCCTGGGAGTACCACCCCAACGCACCAGAACCAGACCAGCCTACTTTCGACCCGGCGGCACCCCACAGCGATATTGAAGTACGGTTGCAAATCATTGACGAATACTTGTGGCTCTACGAAAAATACAGTGCAACCAAATAGTGCAACCTTTTACAGCGGCAGCGGGGAACCACACTCCCAGAAATGGAAATCTCGCTCTGAGTAGATTCTAGGAACGGCGGGGGAGTGTGGCACGAATCTGCCTTAACTCTGCCTTCAGCCCGTCCGAAATACGCCGTGACTCGATAGCCTTCGTGATCGTCATGCGAAGCGTCACCGCAGGTAAACCAGGTGAATCGGTGCCGTCGGAACTATCAGCGAGCGCGAACCAGGGGGAGAGCTGCGCGTTCTTGGCGAGCCAGCGCCTCCGCAAAATACCAGGCAACAGCAACCCGAACATAGTACTCTTCGCTGCCCGCCAACGCTGCGACCGCCCGCAGATGCTCCGGTGAGAAATACTCGGTGCCCAGCAGAGACATGAGCACCACCACGCCTAGACGTTGCACATACACGCGATCATCAAGCATCCAGTTAAGGCAGGAGCGTTCTAACTTCGGCAGATTCGCTGCCTTGCCACCTTTTACGCAGGCCGGGGAGACGGCATCCGTAAGAGTCCAGTTCGTCATATACGGCAGGAAACCGGTAATTTCTGTATGCCAGGTTGCGAAGTCGCGCTCCTCATTCAGAAGCAGCACATGCAGCAGGTCTTCTTCCTGAAAATCATGCGGAACCGCTGCCAGGAACTCCGCAGTCTCTTGCGGATGTTCCCGCAGCAGTTTCTTAGAGAGTTTGCGCAGTGCGGGTGTGCGAACACCCAAAATCCGTGCCGGATCAACCGTGGGGAGCAGCTTCGCTGTGAACTCCGCCAGTTTTGGTTCGGCAAGCTCACGGACTGCCTGAGAGATTGAATAACTCATGGTTCTAGTCTCTCAGATGCGGCTCTTCTCTGTAATGTATTGGTCTGGGCCAAATCCCCGATGCAAAAACCAACGTTCCCAGACGGTAGGTGCCCTCATGCTAGTTCTGCAGCATCCGCAGATATATGTGGAAAAACCGATATGATGGCTACAGAAGGTTCACGCACGAACCTGCGGTTCACGGCAGACCTGCTTCAACGAAGAGCATGTAAGGACTGGGCAGTATGGCAGAGGCAAACGGTACAGAAACACCACACACCCGTACCGTACCCGAGCCTGAGAACACCGCCTTCGCCGATACCGCAGCTGACCACCCGCACAATGAGCGCCGCCCCAAAATTACCCGCGGCGAAGAAGGGCTCACCGAGTGGGAGCGCCGCACCGATAAACCGCTTTTTATTGCCTCGCTCCTGTACCTTGTTGCTTACGCCGCGCCCATTGTGAGCACGCGCATTAGCGCACCGCTTGACGGCATCCTCAATATTTTTCAAATGATACTGTGGGCGCTTTTTGCGGTCGATTATTGTGTGCGTCTCTACCTGGCGCCCCGCCGTATCTACTTCTTCACGCACAACCTGATGAACCTCGCCATTGTGCTTCTGCCAGCCTGGCGTATTGTGAGTTTCTTGGCGATGCTCCACATGACCGCCAACCGCCAGTACAAACTGCTCTCAGAACTGGCCGTTAAACTCTTCGGGTACACGCTGATCTTCGTGATCATGGCGGCCCTTGCTATCTTCTCCATTGAGCAAGGTGCCCCCGGTGCCCTCATCAAAGATATCTGGACGGCGTACTGGTGGACTCTCGCAACACTGGCGACCGTGGGCTACGGTGATGTATACCCCGTGACCGTACCCGGTAGGGTTATTGCCGTGGTTGTCATGATATACGGGGTTGGTCTGTTCGGTGTGATTACCGGTGCGCTTGCTACCTGGGTGATCGAAAAAATTAGCGGAGTCACCGAAGAAGACCACGCCGCAACGAAGGCCGATATTGAAGCGCTTCACGCCGAAATCGCCGAGCTTAAGGCGATGCTCGCCATCCGTATGGGAGACGGCACGGTACACCGCCCGCCCGAAGAACTCACCCAGGAATTTCTTGCCTCCCGGCGGGGCGCCCCCGATACCGCAGAGGACGACACCCGCGAGCCTGAACAGCCCATGGAACTTATCGAAGAGACCAAACAGACGCTCACCGTGATCCGTCAGAAAATCGCGGTGCGCCTGCGGCGTGATTCTTAAACCCCGCACCTATGCGGCGGCTGGGGAGAATTTTAGGCTGACCAGTGCGATCTATGCTCCACCGGGTTATGGGGCCGCCTGCGGGAACACCAGTTATTTCTACAGACACCGGGCGATAGCGCCCTCACAGGTGCGCCGTGCGGTTTAATAGAGACATGAGCGAGAACCAGAATGCCCACACCATGAACACCGCCGACAACTTCGAGCTGCCCGGCGTGCCCGATGCGTTCCAGCGGCTCTGGACACCGCACCGTACCGCCTATGTGAGTGGCGGGCAACAGGACCACACCGAGAAACCTGCCCTTTCTGCACGGCACCCTCACGCAGTGATGAGGAATCGCTCATTGTGTACCGTGGGGAGCACACCTTCGCTCTGCTCAACCTGTACCCCTATAATCCGGGGCACCTGCTCATCTGCCCGTACCGCCACATTCCGCTGTACGACCAGGCGACCGAAGAAGAAACCCTCGAAATGGCGTACCTGACTCAGCGCACCATGCGGGTTCTGCGTAAAGTTTCCCATAACGACGGGTTCAACATTGGTATGAATCAGGGCAAAGTTGGGGGAGCGGGCATAGCCGACCACCTGCACCAGCATATTCTGCCCCGCTGGAGCGGCGACACCAATTTTCTGCCCATTATTGCGCACACAAAAACCATGTCTCGCACCCTTGACGACATGCGCCAGATAATCGCCGATGGGTTCGCTCAAACCCAGTAATTGTGCGGGCACAGAATAAGGAAGACTGTGGGTAATTCAACCCCCGCGTTTCCTTGTTAAGACAGAAAAGCAGGCGTACAATAAATCGGTAAGTTGAACCTCTACAGAAGGGTAAACTGTGCTGTTTAAAACCCCGCAAAAAACCAGACACAGAAAAAGGCTGCCAGCGCCCAAAATCTGCCGCACCCCAGCCTAAATACCCACCCCTAAGCATTATTTTTCACGGGCAGAAAGCGCCCGCAGCCACGAGTGAAACGCATCATGCTAAAACCACGGTGTCAGATTATTTTTTGAACCGTAAAGTATGGCATGATATATAACGGCGAAACCACCCGTACCGCCGACCCCAAGGTTCCTTCCGACCTTCCCACCCAGCTGACCGCAAACCAACCACGAAAGCCGCCGATGAGCCCCCGCATCCCCACAGGTAAACGACCCCAAATTACACGAACAATCACCAGTTTTACGATCGTAGCCTGCCTGCTCGCAACCGCCGGATGCGCCGAATACGTCGACGAAGAAACCGACGCATCAGGTACGATCAGCACCTCCGCATCAGCCAGCCCCTCAGCGAGCGCATCAGCCAAATCCAGTGTGCCGCTCACCAAAGAACGCCCCGCACCCACGCTGCCTGATGGTTCACCCGCCCCGCTGAGCAGCACGGAGCTTGATAACTACTACGCCGGTAAATTCATACCGCCCACCGATAAGCACCCCGTCTACAATATGGGTGCGCCGGTGCTTTCAGACACCGTAAAATCCCGTGAACTTGACGGGGTAGACGCACTCATTAAATACATGGGCGAAACCTACCGGTACACCGCGTACACTAATACGGAAATCGAGAACTACACCAAAAACGTGTACGCCCCCGACTATAAGTACGATAAATCCAGTGAAAAAGACGAACGTACCGACAAAACCCCCGACGGTCAGAGCAAAAACGATAATGAGCTGCGCGAAGCAGGGTACTGGGTTGGTGAATATAAATACACCATGAAACGTGTGGCCGATTCAGAAAAATGGAGCGACGATAAAAAAGAAGTCACCATTGCGGTACGGCACAAACGCAACACCTACACCTGGTACAACAAAGATAGCGGCCAAGCCGATAACCGGTACTATTCGTGGGGTATTCAAGAGGACTTCAATATGACTCTCGTGTACGTGGAAGACCAGGGGTGGAAAGTAAAGAAGGTAGACTCGCTCCGCTCCAAGTGGCTGAAGTAGCCGCGCACCCGGCTCATGGGGGTATTAGAACCTGGCGGGAATAGGTATGCTGGGAGGATGACGCCCCAGAACCTGCTCAATAGTGCGACCCCTAGCGGCGGCAGCGACCGGACGCTCATCTGGCGTGAGCTGCGGTGGGTTGAGCGTCAGCCCGTTCTTGAAACGGAGCCCCTCACCGCAGCGGCGGGGGAGCAGCACCCCAGCGGTGAACGCATCCACATACCGCTTACCCCCGGCGCGTTTCTTGGGCTGCGGCTACTGGCTGATACCGCCGGTGAACACCTGCGCTACTGTGCCGGGTACTTTGCAAGCGGGCCACCTGGTGAAAACACGAACACCCCAAACATGGGTGCGCCCCGCCGGGTGCCCTGCCCAGAAGGAGCACGCATCCGTAGCGGTAAACAATGCGAACGATGCGCCGCCCGCGACGAGTTCACGGCCCTTCACGCCGCGCACCTGCACCCCGGCACATTAACCCCGGGGATGCGAGCCTACGCGGCGACACCGCACCGGCTCTACATTGCCACATTCCCCGACGGGACCAGCAAAGTAGGCACCAGTTCCCAAGCCTCAACCCCGCGCCGCCTCGACGAGCAGGCGCCCGCTGTCGCAACCTACATAGCCCAAGCACCTGACGGGCTGAGCGTGCGTGAAGCCGAAGACGCTGTTACCCGCATCGGCGGGGTGCCGCAGGTGAAACAGACACCCAGCAAATACCGCGCCTGGCTTAACCCGCTGCCAAACAGCACAATACGCAGCGCCCACCAAGAAACCATGAAAACCGCCCGGGAAGCGCTCACCCACGCTCAACTGCGCGCCCCTCTTACCCCGCTGAATGAGCCGTGGGAACCCTCACCCGCCATGGCCCGCCCCTACGCGGCCCTGCGAGCTGGCAGCCCCGAACCGCTCGGGCAGTTCCCCAGCGTACTTTCCACCGGCACCGCAGGATTTTTACTGCACCGGTGCGGCCGGGAAATTCATGACCGCCCACACCGGCGACCCAGCCGCCGCCCTGCTGGTAAACACGGCCGAAATCGACAACCTAGCCTTCACCGTGAACCACGACATAAGCACCGTAAATATTCAAACGGCTCTCTTCTAAAATCACCCAGAAAAAAATTATTACTACTCCCGCGAAAACACGCCGCGAAATAGCGGCACGCACCCGTCATGTGCATGGCACAACACATAAAAAAACCGCCGCCAACACCCGCAAAGTAAGCAACGCCATACCGTGCAATTACACAGTGCGGGAGGGTATAAAATAGTGTGCATGTCAAAACCCCTCATTCGTTTGCTCGGCCAGGGCGTACGCTACGCAAGTAAACTGCGCGGCGGCGGTTCCGCATTCCCCGGCCTCGTCATGGAAAAAAACTGCACCCCGAATTCGTGGCCGAAGAACTCGCCAAACTGCCCTACGGCGTGGTCGTTGTCTCAGGCACCAACGGCAAAACCACCACCACCAAAATGACGGTGCAGCTGCTCGAATCGCAGGGGACTTAAAGTCTTCACCAACCGCACCGGCTCCAACTTCGTGCGCGGCGTGGCGGCGGCCCTCCTGGGCGCAATGAGCCTCACCGGCAAACTCGATGCAGACATCGCCGTACTCGAACTAGACGAGGCGCACGCCGTGCACTTCGTCAAAGCCGTCAAACCCGACTATGCACTGCTGCTGAACGTGCTGCGCGATCAGCTTGACCGCTTCGGCGAAATCGACACCACCCGCAGGATGCTCTCCACCGTAGCCGCCGCAACCACTAAAACCGTGGTGCTCAACCGCGAAGACCCGCGCATCCGTTCCCTCGCTCAAGCCGTGCAGCCTGGCACGAACATCAGCTACTTCGGTCTGAACGACGAGCTGCGCTCATACTTCCCCTCAGACGACGAGCTGCGCAGCGGTGTGGGCGCACGCTCCGCCGACCTGCCCGACTCAGACGTGACCCTCACCGCCTTCTCCGGCAGCAGCGCAACCTTCAACCTGGCGGGCCAAAGCATCACAGGGCAGATTAACCTCTACGGCATCTACAACATTTTCAACGCCGCCGCCGCAATGGCCCTCACCCGCGCCGTCATGGGCGAAAAACTCAACCAAGACGCCCTCGTGAACGAGCTGGCAAAAATCACCCCCGCATTCGGCCGCGGCGAAACCCTCAACGTAAACGGGCGGCCGCTGCAGCTGCTGCTGGTGAAAAACCCCAGCGGGTTCCGCCTCTCACTGGCCAGCGCAAACTCCCACGACTACGCCACCATGATCACCATTAACGACCAGTACGCCGACGGGCGTGACGTCTCCTGGCTGTGGGATGTGGACTTCCACGACCTAGCCGCCACCGGCGTGAAAATGGTCTCCGGGGTGCGCGCCTGGGATATGGCGCTGCGCCTAGAACACGACGGCGTACCTGTAGAAGACGTGCAAGAAGACCTCGACGACGCCCTCCGCTCGTTCATCGCCAATAGCGGGCAGGCACCCATGCGTATCTTCTGCACCTACACCTCAATGCTCGCCCTGCGCGAAGAACTCGGAAAAAAATCACCAACGTCGAAAGGGTTTCCTAAGCCATGACCCACACCATCGCCGGAACCCCCGCCGCCGGGCCGAACAACGGCAAAACTCTGCGTATCCTGCAGCTGTACCCCAAAAGACATGAACATTTACGGCGACTGGGGCAACACGCTCTCACTCGCACGCCGCGCACACGCCCACGGGTTCGACGTCGACATTATCGACTACAACCCCGGCGACGAATTCCCCCAAGACGTCGATATTATTATTGGCGGCGGCGGCCAGGACTCCGGGCAGACCGTCATCCAAGAAGACCTGCACGCCAACTCCGAACACCTGAAACAGCTCGCCGAAGACGGCACCCCCATGCTCGTCATCTGCGGCCTATACCAGCTGTTCGGCAAAGAATTCCGCACCCGCGAAGGGGAAGTGCTCAAAGGCATCGGGATCTTCGACGCCCACACTGTAGGCGGCGACGAACGACTGATCGGCAACATTGTTGAAGAGTCCAAAGACTTCGGAACCATCATCGGGTTTGAGAACCACTCCGGGCTCACCTACCTGGGCTCAGGGTGCACCCCGCTTGCCGCCACCGTCACCAAAGGCGAAGGGAACAACAAGGCAGAAACCCATGAAGGTGCGCGCGTGCACAACGTGATCGGCACCTACCTGCACGGCTCACTACTGCCCAAAAACCCCAAAATCTCTGACTACCTGATCGAGCAGGCCGCCAAACGTAAATACGGCGAATTCACCCCCGCCACAATTGACGACACACTCGTGAACAAGGCACGCGCATCAGCAATGAAACGCCCCCGCTAAAACTACTGCCAGCGCACATCAGCCGGTATAGTTGAAAAGTATTGACGCGCGGCCACCCACGTGCGCCCGCACAGAACATTAACGTAAGGGAGAAACGAATGTCGGGTCACTCCAAATGGGCCACCACCAAACACAAGAAAGCCGCGATTGACGCCAAGCGCGCGAAGGCATTCGCCAAATTCATTAAGGCAATCGAAGTAGCCGCCCGCATGGGCGGGGCAGACATTGCAGGCAACCCCGCACTCGACCTTGCCGTGTCGAAAGCAAAAAAGAACTCGGTGCCCAACGACAATATTGATCGCGCCATTAAACGCGGTGCTGGGCTGACCGGCGAAACCATCGACTACACCGAAATCATGTACGAGGCACGCGGCCCGCAAGGCACCGCACTGTACATCGAGTGCCTGACCGATAACCGCAACCGTGCCGCATCAGACGTGCGCCTGGCCGTGACCCGCAACGGCGGCACCATGGCAGACCAGGGCTCCGTGGCGTTCCTCTTCGAGCGTAAAGGCGTGGCTGAAGTAGCAAAAACCGACGGGCTCACCGAAGATGACGTGCTCATGGCCGTGCTTGATGCAGGCGCCGAAGAAGTACTGGACGAAGGCGACGTGTTCACCGTCGTATCCGCCGCAACCGACCTGCCCGAAATCCGCAAAGCACTGGATGAAGCGGAACTGGAGTACAACAACGACGACCCCGTATTCCGCCCCACCATGCAGGTAGACCTCGACCTTGACGGCGCCAAAAAGTTCCTCAAACTCGCGGATGCGGTCGAAGAACTCGACGACGTCCAGAACGTCTACTCCAACGCAAACGTTTCCGCAGAGGTTATCGCCCAGCTAGAAGCCGAATAAGCACAAAACGCACGAGTGCCCGGACACACCCCGCACACGCGGGCCGTGAGCCGGGCACCGTACTCTATCTGGGCGCACCCCGGAGGGGACAGCCAACGACAGCATAAGGAGAAACCGGATGAGCGAAAACCACCCGCTCGCCCCCGAGCCGCGCGTACCCGGTGCCACACGCATTATGGGTATCGACCCGGGCCTGACCCGCTGCGGCATCTCCATGCTCGATATGACCGCCGACCGCAAAGCCTACTTTGTGAACGTCGGTATCGCCGGAACCCAGGCGGCTGAGGCACTGGATCAGCGTATTCTGCGCATATTCAACGCCGCCCAACAGTGGATTAAAGTGTATAAGCCAGATGCGCTCGCTATTGAGCGAATCTTCGCCCAAGAACAGGTCAATACTGTGATCGGTACCGCGCACGCCTCCGGGGCGGTGATTTCGGCGGCCGCAATGCTTGGGGTGCCCGTGCATTTTCACACCCCCTCCGAGGTAAAGGCGGCGGTCACCGGCTCCGGGCGGGCCGATAAAGGCTCCGTGGGGCGGATGGTAACCCGCATCCTGGGCCTTGAAAAAATGCCGAAACCGGCGGATGCTGCCGATGCGCTCGCTATTGCCATCTGCCACGGGTGGCGCGGCGGCGGCATCGGTTCGGGCATTACTATGGCGGCGCACACCCAGACTCACCAGGGGTCCCGGCCTGTGCAGGCTGCCCGGGGTGCGGCGCTCACTCCAGCGCAGCGGGCGTGGAAAGAGGCGGAGGCGAAGGCCCGCAGGTAGGCCACCCAACACATTTTTCGATATTATTTTCGAATATAATGTGCGTGATTTTCCTGTTATTCTCAAGGATTTTTCGCGGGCGGGTCGTCATGTGGTTGATTTCAGAAGATATATTCTAATATACTGGAGGTGCGCGCCCTGCTCACAGCAACGGTACCTAGTGCGCCCTATGAGAGGAAACTATGATTGCGTCACTCACCGGCAGAGTAAGCCATGTAGGTCTCGACAGCGTCATCCTCGACGTCAACGGGTTTGGGATGCTTGTGCACGCCACCGCCCGTACGCTCGCTGGCCTGCACCTGGGGGAGACTGCCACGGTGCTCACCAGCATGATTGTGCGCGAAGAATCTATGACGCTCTACGGTTTCGCTGAACCTGCCGAACGTGAAGTGTTCGATATGATGCTCTCCGTCTCGGGAATTGGCCCACGTATTGCATTGGCTGTGCTGAGCGTGCACACCGCCAGTGAGGTGGAGCGCGCCGTGGCCACGGGGGATGATAAAGCATTCACCAAGGTTCCCGGTATTGGCCCCAAGGGTGCGCGGCGTATTGTGCTTGAGCTGGCGGGCAAACTAATTCTTAGCGAAAGTCAGGGAGAAGAAGCCGCCGCCCCCCAGAACGGGTTGGTGTGGAAGCCGCAGGTTCTCGATGCTCTCACCTCCCTGGGCTGGACTGAAAAAGACGCTAATGCCGCGATTGACGCCTACGTGACCCACAACCCGGGCGCCGAGAATGAGGCGGTAGGCGCGGCACTTCGCGGGGTGCTTGCCTCCTTAGGGGCACAAAATACTGTTGGGCGGCGCTAACGCACGGCGGAACACACCCTACCACGGGGAGCACACCGCACCCGGTGGTGCGTACGGTAGTATCGGATAGAGCCGCCGCAGCACGCTCAGGCACGAGAGCTACAGCATCTACAGAGGATAAGAACACGTGACAGATAACCCCTATGAGCCTACGCCGTCGGGCGGTTACGCACCCGGTCAGGTGCCCGGGCAGCAGCGGCTAGTTGCCATGGAAGAAGAACCCGAAGAAAAAATGATTGAGGCGGCCCTGCGCCCCAAATCGCTTGGTGACTTCGTGGGGCAAAAAAGGGTGCGGCAGCAGCTTTCCCTAGTGCTGGAAGCCTCAAAAATGCGGGGCCGCAGCGCTGATCATGTGCTTCTTTCCGGCCCTCCCGGGCTTGGTAAAACCACGCTCGCCATGATTATTGCCGCTGAGATGGATGCCCCTTTGCGCATCACCTCCGGCCCAGCTATTCAGCACTCCGGCGATTTAGCGGCCATCCTCTCGTCGCTAACCCCCGGCGAGGTGCTTTTCCTGGATGAAATACACCGCATGAGCCGCCCCGCCGAAGAAATGCTGTACATGGCGATGGAAGATTTTCGCGTGGATATTGTGGTTGGTAAGGGAGCGGGAGCAACCTCCATCCCCCTTGAACTACCGCAGTTTACCCTGGTGGGTGCCACAACCCGTGCCGGGCTGCTCCCCGGGCCGCTGCGTGACCGTTTTGGGTTCACCGGGCATCTGGAGTTCTACTCCGTGCCGGAGCTTGAGCTGGTGCTACGCCGCAGTGCCGGTCTGATGGATATGAGTATCACCAGTGAGGGGTTCGCAGAGATCGCGGGCCGTTCACGCGGCACACCGCGTATCGCTAACCGGCTGCTCCGCCGTGTACGCGACTGGGCCCTTGTGAATGATGTGCCCAATATTAACGCCCACAACGCGGCAACCGCCCTTGACATGTATGAAGTGGATGAGCGCGGGCTGGACCGCCTGGACCGCGCCGTTCTTGAATCGCTCATCCACAAGTTCGGTGGGGGACCGGTGGGGCTATCCACCCTGGCCATCGCCGTTGGTGAAGAAACCGAGACCGTGGAGACAGTAGCCGAACCCTACCTGGTGCGTGAAGGGCTGATTGGCCGCACCCCTCGCGGGCGTGTGGCGCTGCCTGCCGCGTGGGAGCACCTGGGGCTAGAAGCCCCCGATATTAACCTGTAGTACCGAACTATCCCCCTAGCACGGAACGGTCATGCTGTTTTCAGTGGGGAAAACATCACCGTGGCAGGGTAAGTTTCTCAAGAAAAACTGCGGCTGAGCGCATAACCGATAGGGAAAGACTGTGCTCTCGCGTAGGATGGGTACAGTAGAGAAACTATGAACACAGGCGCGTCACCATCCTATGCACCCCGGGTAGGGCGACGCCGGGGACACGTCCCTACAGAGAGGACACCATGGATATTACGATGATACTTCTCGCCGTTTTTGTGCTCTTCATGATCTGGAGCATTTACAGCGGCACTAAACGGCAGAAAGCACAGATGCAAGCCACCCAGACTATGCAGGAAAACCTGCGTGCTGGTGATGAAATTATGACCCGCGCCGGGCTGTACGGCACCATCGTCTCAACCGACCATGAAAACCGTAAAGCACTTGTGGAGATCGCCGAGGGAACGATCATCACCATTAGCCTGGACGCTGTTGCCACCGTGGTGGATGTTGTGGAAGAAGAACCGGTGGAGGCTAAGGAAGAAGTCGTGGAAAGCACCGAGGGCAAAGACACGGCGGAAGACGAGTCACCCGAGAAGCCTGCCAAGGGCTACGACCTCAATTAATAAAGACAATAATCGGGAATAGCACCCTAGAACGGGTGCTATTCTTGCTGATTGAGAAGATAAAAATCTAGTAAGGGGCATACATGGCTAAGCGTTCCCCGCTTACAGCTGCACGAGGCGCCCTCGTCTCAATGGTTTTGCTCATGATTGTGATGGCCGCAGGTATTTTCGGCACCACCCAGGCGGGCGGGTCGTGGGGCCCGAAACTTGCGCTTGACCTCTCTGGCGGCACGCAGATGATTCTTTCACCCAAAGTTAACGGGTCGCAGAATGAATCTGTCAGCCAAGAGCAGCTGAACCAGGCAGTTGAAATTATCCGTCAGCGCGTTGATGGCGCGGGCGTCTCCGAGGCGGAGGTTACCACCTCCTTCGGTTCGGGCAATAACGTGGTGGTTTCCGTTCCGGGCACTATTAGCGCCGAAACCCGTGCGCTCATTCAGGCTTCTGCGAACATGTCGTTCCGTCCTGTGCTGGCCTCGGGTTCAGGCGCGGCAACCCCGCAAGAGAGCCGCACCCCGGACGATAAGCTCCCCAAACCGGACGCGGAACCTAAAGACAACTCGGATAAGAACTGGATTACCGCCGAGTTGCAGAAAGAATACGAGGCGAAAGACTGCACCGCCGGGCATAATGAGGATGCTGAAAACCAGGATCCTGGAAAACCGATTGTGGCCTGCTCCACCGACGGTACCGAAAAGTACATCCTGGGTCGTGTTGAGCTCAGCGGTAACGATATTGCAACAGCCTCGCACTCCCAGGAAAGCAGCGGTCAGGGCGTGACCACCGGCCGCTGGGGCGTGAACATTGAGTTTAAAGACCAGGGGGTTACCACTTTCAAAGATGTGACCTCCCGCCTGAACTCGATCCGTGGGCAGAACCCCGCCGACCCGCGCAGCCGGTTCGCTATTATGCTTGACGGTAAGGTGCTGTCCTCCCCAACGTCCCAAGCTGTTATTTCAGACGGTAAGTCACAGATCACCGGTAACTTCACTGAGGACCAGGCCAAAGCCCTGGCTGACCAGCTCAAATACGGTGCACTGCCGATTAGTTTCAGCATCCAATCTGAGCAGCAGATCTCGGCAACCCTCGGCTCTGAGCAGTTGAAGGTGGGCCTGCTGACTGGTCTCATCGGCTTGCTGCTGGTGTTCATTTATTCGCTGTTCCAGTACCGCCTGCTCGGTTTTGTGACCATGGCATCGCTGATCGTGGCGGGCATTATCTCGTACGAGGCTATTGTGCTTCTGGGCTGGGCGTTGAACTACCGCCTCTCCCTGGCAGGTGTTGCGGGCCTAATTGTTGCTATTGGTGCCACAGCCGACTCGTTCATTGTGTACTTCGAACGTATTCGTGATGAGATACGTGCCGGACGCACCATCCCTTCCGCTGTGAACCACGGCTGGAAGCGGGCCTCCCGCACCATCCTCGCTTCGAAGGCTGTGAACCTGCTGGCGGCAGTGGTGCTGTACGTGGTGTCGGTGGGTTCTGTGAAGGGCTTCGCCTTTACCCTGGGCTTGACTGCTATCGCCGACCTGATCGTTGTGTACTTGTTCACTCACCCCACCCTGACCCTGCTGGCGAATACCCGCTACTTCGGTAAGGGGTACCGTCATTCGGGCCTCTCGCCCGAGTCGTTGGGCGCAACCCCGCTGTACCGTGGCGCCGGCCGTTTCCGCAAACCGGATGAAGACTATGTGAGTATCGCAGAGCGCCGCCGCGCCGCCCGTGCCGCCGAGGATAAAGACGTGACGGGCACCCCTGAAGAAAAGAAGGAGGCGTAACCATGACCGAGGTAAAACCTAACGTCTTCGCGCGGTTCGGTAATGACCTGCACTCGGGCAAACGCTCCTACCCGTTCATTGGCAAACGTAAACTGTGGTTGATGATAGCCGCCGCGCTCATGGCGGTCTCAGTGATCCTTCCGTTGGTCGGTAACGGGTTCAACCTGGGTATCGATTTCCGTGGCGGTTCGGAATTTGTGGTGTCGAAGGCTTCTCATACGGAATCCTCCACCGGGGAGAAAATCGTCAAGGAGAACGTCCCGGACGCCTCCGACGTGCATGTTACCCATATTGCCCCTGGCACTGTTCGGGCGCAGATGAGTAAACTCAGTGACGAAGAGACCCTCAAAGTGAAGAAAGCCCTGCAGGATGCGTACGGCGTCAGTGAAAACGACGTGACCTCATCCTATGTGGGTCCCACCTGGGGTGCTGATGTGACCCGGCAGGCGCTGTGGGGTCTGGTGGCGTTCGTGATTTTCGCGCTGATTGGCATGGCGTTCTACTTCCGCACCTGGAAGATGTCTGTCGCCTCCATTGCGGGCTTGTTCTTTACCGTGGTGGTCACCGTGGGTATTTACGCAGCGTTGGGCTTTGAAATCACCCCGAGCGCGATTATCGGTTTCCTAACGATCCTGAGCTACTCGCTGTACGACTCCGTGGTGGTTTTCGATAAGATCCGTGAGAACACCGAAGACATTATGGACCGTAAGGATGCGACCTTTGCGGAGGAAACGAACCTGGCGGTTAACCAGACCCTGGTGCGTTCCATTAACACCGCGATCGTGGGTGTGCTCCCCGTCGGGTCCATCCTGTTCATTGGTGCGTTTATGCTTGGCGCGGGCACCCTGCAGGATCTTTCCCTCTCGCTCTTTGTGGGTATTCTGGTGGGCATGTTCGGCACTCTGTTCGTCTCAGCACCGCTGTACGGTATGCTGCGGCTGGGCGAGAAAAAGATTGTTGGGCAGCAGCAGAAGGTGGAGTACTTCCGCGCCCACGGCGGGGAAGAAGAGACCGACTCCGACAACGAGTCACAGCAGAAACCCGTGAAACGTTCAAAGCCGAAGATTGAAGTGAATGTCGTGAATTTCGACTAGTTTCACTCACCGGCTTTGAGGGTAAGGGGCTAGCATCATCCAAGATGCTAGCCCCTTATGCGTGCCCTTTAGCGCACCGGGGTTGCCCAGCTGCTGAGGAGCCAAAAAGCGCGCGGGCGCGCACCATATAACCGGGCACAGTTTGCGACGTATCGTCAAGGTTGGGTAGCATAACAAACACACAACGGGTTTCTCGTGTGGATGCGCGCCGCCATGCACAACAAGGCGCCGCGTAAGGGGCCGACGAAGCACCCCACCGCTACCAGGCCAGAAAACTCGCAGGAGGGAAAAGGTAAAAATGGTCGTAGAATCCCACAATACCCCCGAAGACAGCAGCGTGGTTCCTCAAACCGCGCCGAAAAAGAAACCGGTGCGCGGTTCGCACCGCGTTATGACCGCATCCGGGCGTGTGCCTAACCGGCTGGTTTTCGGCAGGCGCATCGCTAAAAATCTTGACCCTGGTACATCACAGACACATTTCTCGCCCATGATCGCCCCGGTGGTGCGTGCCCTGCGCAAATACCATCCTGAGGAAGACATACAGGTTCTTCAACGTGCCTTTGAGGTGGCCAATAGGCACCACCGCGGGCAGAAACGTAAAAGTGGCGACCCGTACATTACTCACCCGGTTGCCGTGACCGCGATCCTAGCGGAGATGGGCGCCACCGGCCCCGTGCTGGCGGCCGGGCTGCTTCATGACACGGTAGAAGACACCGACTACACGATGGAAGAGCTCACCGCAGATTTCGGGGAGGAAGTCGCCTACCTGGTGGATGGGGTGACTAAGCTCGACAGGATGACCTACGGTGAGCGTGCCTCCATTGAGACCATCCGTAAACTGGTGCTGTCGATGAGTAAAGATATTCGTGTGCTCCTCATTAAACTTGCGGACCGTCTGCACAATGCACGCACTTGGCGTTTTGTGGCGGCGGCCTCGGCGGCTCGTAAAGCCGAAGAGACACTAAAAATCTATGCCCCCTTAGCACACCGACTGGGTTTGAACACGATTAAATGGGAGCTTGAAGACCTGTCATTTGCGGCGATGAGCCCCGATATTTACGCTGAGATGGTGCGCATGGTGGGGGAGCGCACCCCAAAACTTGAGGCGTTTCTGGAGGACGCCCGCGCTAAATCTCCGAGCGGCTAACCCAGATGGGTGTTGAGGCCATGGTGACTGGTCGGCCTAAACACTACTACTCGATTCATCAGAAGATGAAAACAAAGGGCCGTAGTTTTGACGAGATTAATGACATTCTTGCGGTGCGCATTATGGTGGAAGAGGAGAGCGAATGCTACACGGTGCTGGGGCATATCCTCTCGCTATGGCCATCAATGACAGGCCGGTTTAAGGACTATATTAAAAACCCCAAAAACAATAACTATCAGTCGCTGCATTTAACGGTGTACGGGCCGGGGAACCTGCCGTTAGAGGTGCAGATCCGCACCTATAAGATGCATGAAGAAGCCGAATACGGAGTTGCTGCGCACTGGCGGTATAAGGCGGCTTCACGCGGTGAGCAGGTGAACAACGCCAAGCACGAACCCGGCACCCAGACCGCAGCAATGAACGTCGGTATTTTGCAGGCTATCGCCGAAATTTCTAACTCTAACCCCGAGTCCGATAAGTTCTACGAATCCCTCGCAGACACCCTGGACACCGACGAGATTGTGGTGCTCACACCCAACGGTGAGGCTATTGCGCTTCCCTCCGGCTCAACCCCGGTTGATTTCGCGTACGCTATTCACTCTGAGGTGGGGGACCGCACCGTCGGGGCGAAAGTAAACGGCCGTCTGGTACCGCTTCACACGATGCTGCCGACCGGGGTGACCGTGGAAATTATGACCACGAAAGATGAGGAGGCCGGACCCAGCGAAGACTGGCTGAAGTTCGTGCGTTCCTCACGGGCCCGCACAAAGATCCGCCAGCACTTTGCGAAAGAACGTCGTCTTGAGGCGCTGGACCGTGGGCGTGAGGCGCTCACGAAGAGCATGCGCAATAATGAGCTGCCGCTGCAGAAGATGATGAGCCCTGAGCTGATGACCCAGGTGGCGCAAACTCTGCATAAGAACGATGTGGCAACCATGTACCGGGCTATCGGCGAGAACGAGCTAACCACAAAGCAGGTTATTGACACCCTCATTGACCTGTATAACGGGGAGCAGCAGGACGAGCCGACTGTTGAGGTGAGCGACTTTGACGAAACCCTGCTGAAGCAGACCCGCAGCGCGGTGAGCGACAACGGTGTGCTGGTGCCGGGGGCTGAGGGTGTGCTCACGAAGATCGCCCGCTGCTGTAGCCCGGTCCCGCCCGACGACATTATTGGCATGGTCACCCGGCTCAACGGTATTTCGGTGCACCGGCGTGACTGCCCGAATATACTGAACCTGGATGAGGAGCAGCAGCCGCGTTTAACGGAGGTTCAGTGGGCACCCACCCCCAGCAGCACCTACCGGGTGCAGATTCAGGTGGAGGGACTTGACCGTAAGGGCCTGCTCAATGACCTCATCCGTGCGATCTCAGACTCGGGCGTGAGTATTGTGGATGCGCGCGTGCACACGTCCGAAGACCACATAGCGGTGGACAGGTTCACGGTTGAACTGGGGGACAGGTACATGCTGGAGCATGTGGTGAACGTAGTACTGAACGTTGACGGCGTGTATAAGGCGTACCGTCTGACGGGCTCTAAGCCGGCGCACGCATCATAAGAGGGTGTTTTTATACACGAACGGGGCGGCTCACACACTCCTGCGGTAGTGTGGTGAGCCGCCCCGATACGGTTTGCGCTCTTAGGCGTTAGCCTTCAAACCCTTCCAGGGTGGCTGCCCAGGCGCGGCGGGCATCCAGTGCCTCCTGCGCCTTAGCGATCTTTTTCTCATCACCCGATGCCTGGGCCTGCGCCAGCTCGGTTTCCAGCTTGGTGAGGGAATCCTGAATCTGCGCAAGCAGCGAGTTTGCCCGTGCGGTTTTCGCGGGGTCGTTCTTCTTCCACTTCGCAGCCTCGGCGCCGTGAATCTCGTCCTGGATTTTACGCAGCTCAGAGTCGATGCGGCGCATATCGGCACGCGGCACGCGGCCTGCTGCATCCCAGCGGTCAAGGATCTTATCGAACGCGGCTTTAGCGGCGGCAATATCGGTTACCGGAAGAAGCCCGCGGGCTTCAACCAGTAGCGCTTCTTTCACCTTCAGGTTGTCGGCATAGGCCGCATCCTGCTCAGCTTCGGCAGCGTTACGGGCGTCAAAGAAGACATCCTGTGCAGCGCGGAAACGGGCCCACAGTTTATCGTCCTCCCGGCGGGAGCCGCGCGGAACTTTCTTCCACTCGCGCATAAGATCGCCGTAGGCGCGGGAGGTCTCAGACCAGTGGGTGGAGCTTGAGAGCTCTTCCGCGCGGGAAATTAGCTCTTCTTTGGCGCGCTTAATGCGGGCGTTGCGCTCATCCAGCTGGGAGAAGTGCGCGCGGCGGTTACGATCGAAGGTGGTGCGGGCGGTACGGAAGCGCTTCCACAGCTCGTCCTCCACCGACTTGGGCAGGTGGATTTCCCGCTGGGCCTGCTTCCACGCATCAAACAGCTCGTTCATGCGCGCGTGCGAGTTCTTCCAGTGAATCTTCTCGGGATCCTGCTCCACAATCGACTCGGCTTCAGCCACGATCTCTTCACGGGCTGCCAAGGCGCGTTCACGGTTGGCGGCACGGTTCTGCTTCTGCTGCTCAGCCAGCTCACCGATGCGTTCGGTCAGGGCTGTTAGCCGCTGCTGCATACCGGCGTAGTCGCCCACCATGTTCCGCTCGGCAATCTGGGCACCGATTGATTCGATACCCTTCTGAACATCGGCGGCGGGAGCGTTGTTTTCGATGCGAGACTCCAGCAGGGTCACCTGCGCCTCAACGTTCTCGAACTTGCGGGCAAAGTAGGCGAGCGCCTCCTCTTCTGAGGCGTCAGGCAACTGGCCCACCGCGTACTCTTCACCTTCAACAATGACGAATACGTGGCCGTCTTCAGAGACGCGCCCAAACTTGCGGGCCTTTTCGAGGTTCACAGCAATGTCGTCGGATTTAATGGTCACCGCTATAACTCTTTCACTAGGGGCGTCGTACCGTGTTAGGGTGCTACGCCGAGGTTCATGGTGCGCGCGTACGGGGCGGCTTTGAGGGTGCGCACCGTGTCATCAGGATGCGCGCGCATCTATACAGCATAACGGGTGCCGGGTGTTTAAACACACCGTTACACGCCAACCCGGACGCGGGTCACAGGGTGAGATGCGTGACGCCGCGAAGCACACGTGGCGAGCTGGTGGTTCAGGTCTGCAGAAGGCGGCGTCGGGTTCGCTAGGAGCGCATCCTTGTTACTATTAAGAAGATTGTGCCCCGCAAACACTTTGCTCATATAGCACAACCGATTATTGCAACCTCAAGGAGAAGAAACACTATGGCTCGCAAGGCATCGCTGTCTGGTTTTCCGGAGTATTTACCGGCTGAACGACTTGTTGAGAACCACGTTCTTGATACTCTGCGTAAGACCTTCGAGCTTCATGGTTTTTCCTCAATTGAGACCCGCTCGGTTGAGACTATTGAGCAGCTGCTTCGCAAGGGCGAGATCGATAAGGAAGTGTATGCGATCTCTCGCCTGCAGGATGATAACGGCGCCAAAGCTAAAGAAAAGCTTGCTCTGCACTTCGATCTGACGGTGCCTTTCGCGCGGTACGTGGTTGAGAACGCCGGGTACCTGAATTTCCCGTTCTCTCGCTACCAGATTCAGAAAGTGTGGCGCGGCGAACGCCCGCAGGAGGGGCGTGCACGCGAGTTTACCCAGGCTGATATTGATGTTGTGGGTGATGGCGAACTGCCTTTCCGTTATGACGTGACCCTCGCCCTCGTTGTTGTAGATGCGCTCTCAAAACTCCCTATTCCCGATTTCAAACTTCGGGTGAACAACCGCAAACTTGCGGAGGGTTTTTATCTTGGGCTGGGGCTCACCGATACAGCCGCGGTGCTGCGTTCCATTGACAAACTTGAAAAAATTGGCGCGGATGCGGTGGCGCAGGAACTTCAGCGTGAAGCTGGTGCCTCTGAAGAGCAGGCTCAGGCAGCCCTAGAGCTTGCGCAGATTCGTACCGAGGATTCATCTTTTGTGGCTCAGGTTCGTGAACTCGCTGAACGCTACGAGGCTGAGCATGAGCTTCTTGATCAGGGTGTTACCGAGCTTGCCGAAGTTATTGATGAGGCTGCCCGCCGCGCCCCCGGAAAAGTTCTTGCCGATCTCTCTATTGCGCGCGGGCTGGATTATTACACCGGTACTGTCTACGAGACTGTGCTCGTGGGGCATGAATCGTTGGGGTCGATTTGCTCGGGCGGTCGGTACGAGTCACTAGCCTCGAACGGGAAGAAAACCTATCCCGGAGTTGGGCTCTCGATTGGGGTGACCCGTCTGGTGGCGCGCATCCTCTCGCAGGGGTTTGCGCAGGCTACCCGTAAGGTTCCCTCAGCGGTGTTTATCGCCCTCACTAATGATGAAGGCTGGTCTGCCGCTAACGATGTTGCCGATGCGCTTCGGGCGCGCGGTATCGCCTGTGAAGTTTCGGCGAACGCAGCCAAATTCGGTAAGCAGATCAAATACGCTGAAAAACGCGGTATTCCCTTCGTATGGTTTATTTCGACGGGGGATAACGGCGAACTGACGCACGAGGTGAAGGATATCCGTTCGGGGGAACAAGTCGCTGCGGACCCCGCGAGCTGGATGCCTCCAGAAGAAGACCTGAACGTGCGTGTAGTGCCTGCCGAGAGTATCGGCTCATAAAATATTGCGGGTGTCGCCACACTATAGTGCGTGGCGGCATTACAATGGGACAATGCGCACGCAGTGTGCGTATCTTAGAAAATCAAGCGCATGCACCCGGCTACTGTCTATAGTCGTGAGGTGCCTGCAATGAAAGGAATGCAGTGCTTCGCACCCATACCAATGGCGAGCTCACCGCCGCCAACATCGGAGAAACCGTAACCCTCACCGGCTGGGTAGCTCGTCGTCGTGACCACGGCGGCGTAGCTTTCGTCGATTTGCGTGATCGCGCGGGCGTTACCCAGTGTGTGTTCCATAATGAAGACGATTTTGAGCACCTGCGCAATGAGTACGTTCTGCGTGTAACCGGTCAGGTGACCAAGCGTCCTGAGGGAAATGAAAACCCGAATCTTGCAACCGGCGAAATTGAGGTTGAAGTTTCTGCGGTTGAGGTTCTCAATACTGCGGCACCGCTTCCATTCCAGATTGACGAGCATGTTGAGGTTGGTGAAGAGGCACGTCTGCGTTACCGTTACCTCGATCTTCGCCGCCCCGAACCCGCTCGCATCATGCGCCTGCGTTCCGATGCTAACCGCGCGGCACGCAACCTGCTTGCTGATGACGGCTACCTTGAGGTTGAAACCCCCACTCTTACCCGTTCGACACCCGAAGGTGCCCGTGACTTCCTGGTTCCTGCACGTTTGGCACCTGGTTCTTGGTATGCGTTGCCGCAGTCACCCCAGCTGTTTAAACAGCTCCTGCAGGTGGGCGGCATTGAGAAGTACTACCAGATTGCTCGATGCTACCGCGATGAGGACTTCCGTGCGGACCGTCAGCCTGAGTTCACTCAGCTCGATATTGAGGCATCCTTCGTAGACCAGGACGACATTATTGACCTGGGTGAACGCATTGTCGAGGCCGTCTGGAACCTGATTGATGTGCAGTTCCCCGTCCTATTCGCCGTATGACCTATACCGAAGCGATGGAGAAATACGGTACCGACAAGCCAGATCTGCGTTTTGGTCTTGAGCTGACCGAACTTACCGATTACTTTGCCAACACCACGTTCCGTGTGTTTAAGGCTCCCTACGTGGGTGCCGTGGTGATGCCCGGCGGTGCTTCTCAGCCGCGCCGCACCCTGGATGCATGGCAGGAATGGGCAAAGCAGCGCGGTGCGAAGGGCCTGGCCTATGTCCTCGTGCAGGAAGACGGCGAACTGACCGGCCCCTGTTGCGAAGAACATCACCGATGAAGAACGCGCGGGTCTTGCCGCAGCAACCGGCGCCAACCCGGGGGACTGCATCTTCTTCGCCGCCGGTGAAGCTAAACAGGCGCGTGCTCTGCTAGGGCGCTGCCCGTGTTGAGATCGGTCACCGCACCGGCCTTATCAAGGACGGCGAGTGGTCGTTCCTGTGGGTTGTGGATGCGCCTCTCTTCGAGTCTGCCGCAGAGGCTACCGAGTCAGGAGATGTCGCGCTGGGGCACTCCGCATGGACTGCCGTACACCACGCCTTCACGGCGCCAAAACCCGAGTTCTTGGATACCTTCGACAAGGACCCCGGTTCGGCGCTGGCATACGCCTACGATATTGTCTGCAACGGTAACGAGATCGGTGGCGGTTCTATCCGTATCCACCGCCGTGACGTGCAGGAACGTGTTTTTGCGGTCATGGGAATTGGCGAGGAAGAAGCACAGGAGAAGTTCGGCTTCCTGCTGGACGCCTTCAAATACGGTGCACCTCCGATGGGCGGTATCGCATTCGGGTGGGATCGCATTATCTCGCTTCTCGCGGGGGTTGATTCGATTCGCGAGGTTATTGCCTTCCCGAAGACCGGTAACGGCTATGACCCGCTGACTGCCGCACCTGCACCAATCACGCCGCAGCAGCGTAAGGAAGCAGGCGTTGATTTCAAGCCGAAGAAGAAGGACGAAGACGAGAAGTAATTCTTGTCTGAAAATCCCCGCGCGTGAGCGCTGAGAGGAGAGCGGGCTGCAGCTACACACGGGTGTATGCGCAGCCCGCTTTCGTCGTTTCGGTGCGTATTCGTGTATGGGTTAGTTATTCTGGGAAAAGTCCCCGCACGAAAGGCAGGAGCTATGCGCATCCTCATCGCTGGCACAAGCGGCAGCGGTAAAACCACATTTGCCCAAAGACTCGGCGCGATTTTAGGCATACCGCATACCGAAATGGATTCTTTGCACTGGGGTGCGAACTGGACGCCCCGCCCCAGTTTTGAAGCAGATGTGGATGAACTCGCGGCGCAGGATTCGTGGATTACAGAATGGCAGTACTCTCAGGTACGTGAGCGTCTGATGGAGCGTGCTGATACCGTCATTTACCTGCATTATCCGAGATGGTTTGTTGAGCAGCGAGTTATTCGAAGAACCCTGCACCGGGCAGTGACCCGTAAAAAACTCTGGGCGGGAAATACTGAGCCGCCCCTGTGGAGCGTTTTTACCGACCCTGAAAATATGATTCGCTATAGCTGGATTAGTTACCCTAAATATGAGCCTCTGATGGCCGAAGCACGCAGGAATCACCCTGACAAACGATATATAGAATTCCGGGCACCTCGTGAGGCAGAGAAATTTCTGCAGGCGGTACGGCTTCGCGGAAATATCTGAATATTTTAGAAATACCGAAAGGCAGAGCATACTCATGCGAGTTATTTTGCAGCGTGTAAGCCGCGCATCCGTGCGTGTAGAGAATAAGACCGTTGGGGCGATTGAAGAAACCGGGTATCTTGCACTCGTCGGTCTTACCCATGAGGACGGCGAGGCCCAGCTGGCTAAAGTGGCGGATAAGACCGCTAACCTGCGCCTTTTTGAGGGCGAAAAATCCGCGCTTGAGATTAATGCGCCCATTCTTGCCGTTAGTCAGTTCACGCTCTACGGAGATGCGAAAAAAGGCAGGCGCCCGTCGTGGTCGAAAGCGGCTCCGGGCGCTGTCAGCGAGCCGCTTTTTGAGGCTTTTGCCCAGAAGCTCCGCGCTATCGGGCTCCGTGTTGAAACAGGAGTTTTCGGCGCCGATATGCAGGTTGAACTCGTTAATGACGGGCCGGTAACCCTCATTCTCGATAGCGAAACCCTCTAAGATACTTGACATAATGTAATACAATGTATTACATGTCTACACAGATACAATCTAAAACAAAAACAGCAGTAATGCGACTCAGCCCCGAGCTCAAAGACCGTTATGAGGCGTTGGCGCGCCATACTGATCGTCCAGCTTCGTACTACATGCGGCTTGCGATGGAAGAAAAAATTGCAGAGTACGAGCACATATACCTGATGAAACAAGAGGTCGAAGATTACCGCGCGGGCAAGGTAGCGGCCGTATCGTTTGACGATCTAATGGGGCAGCTACTTGACGACTAATCAGAACTGGGACGTACAAGTTCTACCTACCGCCGCGAAGACGATGAAAAAACTAGACCCACAAGTTCTTCGCCGTATTCGTAAAGATATTAACCAATTACGAACAGTGGAGGAACCATGGAAGGCATGCAAGGCACTTTCCGGACCTCTCGCTGGGTACTGGCGACGTCGGGTAGGGGATTATCGGTTGATTATGTACTTTGAACGAAAATCAGTTGGTGATTGTACTTACCGATGTGGGGCACAGGTCTTCTATTTATTCATAGAAATGGGGCAAACTTTGGTGCTGAGGCAGGCACATCGGATAACCGGTAGAGTTGAAAGCATGGCAGATTCGCTTTTTGACCTTGGCCTTCCCTGATGACGAGGACCGCGTCAAGTTTATAGCACCCACCCCCGCCAGCGCGCGTTCCAGTGCCCCGCTGGCGGTGCGGATGCGTCCGCAGAACGTGGATGAGGTGCTCGGGCAGGCGCATCTGCTGAACCCGGGGTCGCCGCTGCGGGTACTCGCCGGAGCAGATCATGCCGGGCCAGCCGGGCCCGCATCCGTTATTTCTGTACGGCCCTCCCGGCACCGGGAAAACCACGCTGGCGCATGTGATTGCACGTGCGCCGGGGCGTAAATTCGTCGAACTTTCCGCTATCACCGCCGGAGTTAAAGACGTTCGCGCTGTTATGGACCAGGCGCTGTTAGACCGTGACATGTACGGCACCACAACGGTGCTTTTTCTTGACGAGATTCACCGGTTTACGAAGGCCCAGCAAGATGCGCTGCTGCCCGGAGTTGAAAACCGCTGGGTTATTCTTGTGGCGGCGACGACGGAAAACCCCTCGTTTAGCGTGATTTCGCCTCTTCTGTCACGTTCGCTTTTGCTTCGAGTGCATTCTTTGGAGCCAGCCGACATTGAGTCTTTAATTAACCCGAGCGCTCGAAGACCCCCGCGGGTTCAACGGTGCCGCTGTGATTGATGAAGATGCTCGTGCCCACCTTGCCGCGGTATCCGACGGCGATGCACGCCGCTCGCTAACGTCTTTAGAGGCCGCAGCCGCCATAGCCTTCAGCGAGAATGAGCAGGCTGAATCCCCGGACGAGAACGCGGAAGCTGGGGGAGAGGTAAACCCTAGCGAATCCCGTGCGCATTACTCTGGCACATGCCCAGGAAGCCGTTGATCGTGCTGCCGTTCGCTACGATAAAGACGGCGATCAGCACTACGACGTGATTAGCGCCTTTCATTAAATCTATACGCGGTTCCGATGCTGATGCCGCCGTCCACTACCTGGCGCGCATGCTCGAAGGCGGCGAAGACCCGCGTTTTGTGGCGCGGCGCATTATGATTGCGGCGAGTGAAGATATTGGCCTTGCCGATCCGCAGGCACTTCAAGTAGCGACCGCCGCCGCCCAGTCGGTGGCGCTGGTCGGTATGCCAGAGGCGCGCATTATTCTGTCGCAGGCGGTGATCTACTGTGCTTTAGCACCCAAATCGAATGCGGCATATGTGGCTATTAATAAGGCAATAGCGGATGTGCGCGCTGGGCTTTCGGGGCAGGTTCCGGTTCATCTGAGGGACGCCCACTATGCGGCCGCAGCCGACTTGGGACACGGTGACGGATATATTTATGCGCACGATGAGCCGGGGCATGTGGCGGCTCAGCAGTATCTGCCGGATACCTTGCAGGGTAAGACCTACTACGAGCCCACGCCGCACGGGTTTGAACGAACCCTGACTGAACGGCGCGAACGTATCCGTGAAATCCTTGACCGGGCGAACGGTGCAGGCGCATAAGATACGCTTACAATAAATGCATGAAACTGTCGATGCCGCTACCTCCTGTTACCGCCTACGAGCTCATTAATAACTCTGGTAGGGCCAGCATATGGGATGAATATCAAAATACTTATGCCGGGCGGAAAGTCTACTGTCTGGCTCACCGGCCAGCACTCTACTTTAGGGCCAAACCAGAGATACTCCCGGAAGCTGGATTTCTCATAACGGTAAGCGACGGAACATATGAGGCGACCGTGTATCTTATGCACCAGGAATATGTGGGGTGGCATATTAATAGCAGCCCGCTAAGGTATACAGCCACCGGTCAGGTATCCGCATTAAAGGTGGTTTTTGGCCCGCACACTCATGTTTTTACCCCGTATTCATTACTTCACCCCACGGCCCCCGACGGGTGGACTGTCTGGGAGTGAGATGGTCGATCAGGAGCTACTCGCCCACAGGATACTCCATGTGGATGTGACAGATAATATGGTTGGGGTTTTTCCGCAGCCTGTCAACCGTTATAGAGATGTTCGGCGTTCCCCTAGAAGAAATAGCACTATTCGTGTTCGATATTGGTCAGGATGATGGTTCTGCCCCGCTAACCCCAGAAGAGGTAACCACTGAACTTCTTCACCCGAGCCCAGGTACGGCCACCGCATTAAACGGCTGCACATTTACGGTGTAGCTTTTGCCGTTGAGATACGGAACCGCGCGCTAGATTAAACATGGTAATACCGGTACACTTGATGGGTCTGGCAATTTCTGTGACCGCATCCACCTGCAGCTATATCAGGTGCAGGCGTGCGCCAGAAATGTAGCGCCGGGGTACTCTGCCCCGAGCTCTCCGCCCCACCACCTGGTGCGGGTAAACCGAGGAGGCCAGAACCAAACGATTAAAGGGGCCAGCTCTTGAAAACAGTTGCGCCCCGCACTATGAAAGGTAGATTGTGGCTAAACACAACCGCACCCGCCGTACCGTGCGTCAGTCCCGTGCTTTGGGCATCGCGCTGACCCCGAAGGCAGAAAAGTACCTTGAGCGCCGTCCTTACGGCCCCGGCCAGCACGGCCGCGCCCGCAAGAAGGCTGACTCCAACTACGCAACCCAGCTGAAGGAAAAGCAGCGTCTGCGCGCTCAGTACAACATCCGCGAGGCACAGATGCGCCGCGCATACCTTGAGGCAAAACGTGTTGAGGGTCAGACCGGTAAGAACCTGGTTGAGCACCTCGAAACCCGTCTTGATGCCCTGGTTCTGCGTTCGGGCTTTGCTCGCACCATTGCGCAGGCTCGTCAGATGGTTGTACACCGCCACATTATGGTTGATGGTGTTCGCGTGGATCGCCCGTCGTTCCGCGTTAAGCCCGGCCAGCTGATCCACGTTCACCCCAAGTCCGAGAAGACCACCCCCTTCCAGGTGGCTGCTGCGGGCGAGAACCAGGCTGTTCTGCCTGAGGTTCCGGGATACCTGAACGTCGAAATTGAGAAGCTGCACGCGAAGCTTGAACGCGCCCCCAAGCGCGAGGAGATTCCCGTGGTCTGCGACGAGCAGCTGGTCGTTGAGTACTACTCACGCCTGGCATAATCTCGATATTTTTCGAGAGTCGGCCCGCGCCGTGGTTTATACCACGGGCGGGTCGTCCCGTTTTAAGCGAACCGAGCAATAAATTTTAGGGCGCGACTTATAGGTATCGATCCAGATAGAGCGCGTTAAGGCCGCCTTGGGCAGCCCGAAAAATCTACATGCGAACAGGGCGCAGGCGGACGAGGCGCCTAATTTCATTTAGAATAGGGAAGTGGCCGCACGTTCGGTTCCTTTACCGCGCACCTGCGGCCGCCTTGACCGCTAAGGGAGCACCCAACCAAGCAGAAACGAGGTATCTATGACCGGTGGAGACATCGCGGGTCTCATCGCCGCAGGGGTTTTGCAATCCTGGTGGCCCTGTTAGCCGTACCAATTCTTCGTCTCACCAAGGTTTTCGATGAGCTCATTGTTACCATCCGCTCCCTCAACCAGAGCACCAATCCGCTCATTGAAGAAGTCACCAAAACGGTGGTAAGCACCAACGAGCAGCTGGAAAAGATGGACGACATCACCTCAAACGTTTCAGACGCTTCAGCGAACGTTTCGGCGCTGTCTTCTCTGGTGACCTCAACTGTGGGTCAGCCGCTCATTAAAGTTGCCTCGTTCTCGTACGGTGTGCGTCAAGCATTCCGCGGCGGCTCAACCAACACCCAGAACCCGAAAACCCCCGGCCCCGAGAAACCTCAACAGGGTGGTGAAAACTAGTGGGTATTTTACGCTCAGCTCTACTTCTAGGTGCCGGCGCCGCTGTCGGCTACCTCGCCTCCAGGCGTGCCGCCTACGTCAAAGCAAACCCGTCCAGCGCCTCCCTCATTAAATACCAGTCCGGTGCGCTGGAGTTAAACCCGGAGTCTCAGATGGGAAAGTTTTTTGATTCATCCCTGGGTAAGCCGCTGCAGCCTTACGCCCTGCGGGCGGTTGAGTTCGCCGCACGGGTACGCCAAGGCATGCAGGAGAAAGAAGCCGAACTGCACGCCAAAGTTGAGCGGCAAAAACAGGACGCACGCCCCGGCTCTCTCGATCTGTGGGACCGGGATATGAGCCCGAATGAGGCGTCCGAGCTGCGTCGAGCTGTTGCCGAGCGTGAGCTCATTGAGGTTGAAAGCGAAATAGCCCACCTTGAGGAAGCGCGTCAAGCTCGCCTGCGCCGTGACCGGGAACTTGGTGAAGATTTCTTCAACTAAAAGCGTAATACTATTTCATGTCGTATGATGTAGTTAACGCGCTAACCAAAGATTTATTGTATACAAGACCTACTAAACACACGTATTCACTTCAGAGGAAAAATGCTCTCACAGGAAATTTCAAAGCGCTGGGTTGATTTTTTTGCTAAACGCGGGCACACCGTGGTCCCCTCAACATCGCTTATCTCAAATGAACCCGGCGCTATGTTCACAATTGCGGGCATGGTTCCGTTTATCCCGTATTTTTTGGGACGTGAAACACCGCCGTTTAGCCGCGCAACCAGCGTCCAGAAGTGCATCCGAACCCTCGATATTGATGAGGTAGGCAAAACCGCCCGACACGGCACATTCTTCCAGATGGCCGGAAACTTCTCATTCGGCGACTACTTCAAAGAGCAGGCAATACCGTTCGCCTATGAACTACTCACCACCAGCCAGGACGAAGGCGGCTACGGCCTGGATCCTGAGCGGCTGTGGGTGACCATTTACGAAGGCGACGATCAGGCGTTTGACGTGTGGACCAAGATCGTTGGCTTCCCCGAAGAGCGTATCCAGCGCATGGGGATGAAAGAGAACTACTGGTCAACCGGCCAGCCCGGGCCAGCGGGTCCGGACTCCGAGATTTTCTATGACCGCGGCCCGGCCTACGGCAAGGAAGGCGGCCCGGCTGTTGACGACGACCGCTACATTGAGATCTGGAACCTGGTGTTCATGCAGTACCAACGTGGCGAAGGCACCGGCAAGGACGACTTCGAGATTCTGGGTGAACTCCCTCAGAAAAATATTGATACCGGCCTGGGCGTTGAGCGTCTTGCGATGCTGCTGCAGGGGGTCGAGAACTTCTATGAGACCGACCAGGTACGCCCGGTACTTGATGCGGCATCGAAACTATCCGGTAAAAAATATCATGGGTCTGAATCACCCCAGGATGAAGGGTATGTTGACGATGTGCGGATGCGTGTGGTCGCTGACCATATCCGCTCTTCACTCATGCTCATCGCTGACGGGGTGACTCCTTCAAACGAAGGACGTGGCTATATTCTGCGTCGACTCATGCGCCGTGCAATCCGTGCGATGCGCCTACTGGGTGTATCTGAACCGTGCCTGCCGGTTCTGTTCCCTGCCTCCCGCGACGCAATGGCCGGTGCATTCCCGTACGTCGCAGACGATTTTGAGCGTATTTCACGCATTGCCTACGCCGAAGAGAAAGCGTTCCTGCACACCATCGAAACAGGGACCGAGCGGCTGGAAGAAGCAGTGGCCAGCGCCAAGAAGAACGGCTCTAACTCCGTCTCCGGGGCTGAGGCGTTCACGCTCCACGATACCTACGGCTTCCCCATCGACCTCACCCTTGAAATGGCTGCTGAGGCCGGGGTGAAGGTGGACGAGAAGGCGTTCCGTGAGCTCATGGCCCAGCAGCGGGAGCGCGCCCAGGCCGACGCTAAGGCCAAGAAAGGCGCATTCGCTGACCTGTCTGAACTGCGCAGGCTGCTGGATGAGCGTGGCTCCATCTTCACTGGTTATACTGAGCTGCGCACCGAGACGCAGCTGCGTGCAATCCTGGTGGACGGCGTTTCCGTGCCCGTAGCCAAGGCCGGGGATAAAGTTGAGGTTGTTCTTGACGAGACCCCGTTCTACGCTGAAGCCGGCGGGCAGGCCGCCGACACCGGCACCATTACCGGTGATGGTTTCGTCATTGATGTTCAGGACGTGCAGCAGCCGGTGAAGGGGCTGAGCGTGCACCGGGCGGTAATTCGTGAGGGTGAGGCCCACCCTGGTGTCCCGGTAGTGGCTCAGGTGGATGTGCAGCGCCGTAAGGACGGCGAGAAAGCGCACTCCGGTACCCACATTATTCACGCCGCACTGCACCAGGTGCTGGGTAAAGAAGCCACCCAGCGTGGGTCGTTCAATAAGGAGGGCTACCTGCGTTTTGACTTCGCCTGGGGTGAGGGGCTGAGCGAATCTGCCAAGCGTGAGGTTGAGGAAGTATCAAACCGTGCGATCCGCGATAACTTTGAGGTGATCACCCGTGAAATGCCTCTGGCTGAGGCCAAGGCTATGGGGGCGATGAGCCTCTTCGGCGAAAAATACGGCGATACTGTGCGCGTGGTCGAGATCGGCGGCGAGTTCTCCCGCGAGCTCTGCGGCGGCACCCATGTGGGCTCTTCCGCAGAGGTTGGTTCGCTGTCCCTGCTCACCGAGCAGTCCGTCGGTTCGGGGAACCGTCGTGTTGAGGCGCTTGTCGGGTTGGACTCCTTTAACCATTTGGCTGCTGAACGCACCCTCGTGAACCAGCTGACCAGCCTGCTTAAGGTGCAGTCCTCCGCTGAGCTGCCCGAAAAAATTAATCAGACCCTCACCAAGCTGAAGTCCGCCGAAAAGGAGCTTGAGAAGCTGCGGCGCGAAAGCTTCAGGCTGAGGCTGCGAAGCTTATTGAGACCGCTCAGACTATCGGTCAGGTGCGTGTGCTTGCGCATCACGCCGGGGAGCTGGATGCTAACGGGGTGCGTTCGCTGGCGCTGGATCTGCGTTCCCGCTTCGGTTCTGAGCCCGCCGTGGTTGCGGTGACCGGTGTTGCGAATAACCGCCCGGTGGTTATTGTTGCCACCAATGAGGGCGCCCGTGAGGCCGGGGTGAAAGCTGGTGCGCTGGTGCGTGTTGCCGCCGGTGTTCTTGGCGGCGGCGGCGGCGGTAAAGACGATATTGCCCAGGGCGGTGGTCAGGATGCTGCGAAGGTAAACGAGGCGTTGGATACGATCCGCACCACGATTGCGCAGGCATAGATTCAGATGAGCGGTTTTCAGCCAGGAGTGCGGATGGGTGTCGATGTGGGCAATGCCCGTGTCGGCACCGCCCTGAGCGACCCGGATGGTATTCTTTGCCACCCCACTCAAGACGCTCCGCCGAGATCATAAAAAGAATTCTGATCGTCGCGTATTGCGTAAACTCGCGGAGGTTAATGATGTAGTTGAGATTTTTGTTGGACTGCCCAAAACCATGCGCGGTGGCGAGTCCGCATCAACTGTTATGGCGAAAGAATATGCAGAAAATTTGCGGTCTGAACTTGATGCAGAGGGCAAGGAGCATATAAATATATGGCTGGTTGATGAGAGGCTAACCACGGTGAGCGCGCAGCGCTCGTTGCATGAGGCAGGCGTTTCGTCCCGTGATTTCAAGGCTATAGTGGATCAGGCTGCTGCGGTCAACATTTTGCAGTATTGCTTAGACACTCTGAAGTCAGGGTATGCTATAGCCGGGTATAAACTGAGCAGTCCAGCCTACGAAGAAGCCCACTCTGAGGAATGCCCCTTAGACGGCACGCCCGTCAACGAAACGGAGACCCTTCAGTGACCGAAGATTCGAAAAAGCGGGTAAACCGCACACCTAAGAATAAACAGCCCCGCAAAACGGGCTAAGAGATCTGCTGTCCCCAAGCTACGAGGAGGCACGCGCCGGTATTCGGGGCATCACCTTGGAGCAGGAAGTGGTGAGCGTTGAGGAGCTGAAGGCTCGTAAGCGCCGCCGCACCGCCATCATGGGGGTCGCAACGATCATTTTCTTGGTGACGGTAATTGTTCTGTCGTCGCTGCTTATCGCCCGTTTGGATCCGTTTAAAAAACGTGACTTCGCCGGTGACGGAAACGGCACCGCTGTCACGTTCGTTATTGAACAGGGCGAAACCCCGCAGCAGATTGCCGAGTCTCTTCAGCAGCAGGGCATTATCGCTGACGCTGATAAGTTTGTGGAAGTGTACCAGTCTGAAAGCAAGGGTAAGTTCCTGGTGCCGGGCCGGTACGACCTGCAGAAAGAGATGAGCAGTTCGGCTGTTGTGTCCACGCTGATTGGCGCCACCAGCAATGTTATCTACTTTGCTGTGCCGCAGGGTAAGCGTGTGGGGGAGACCCTGGACATCATTGCTAAGCAGGGTGAGCTGAATCGTAGTGAGCTTGAAGAAGCTGTAAAGAACTACGAACAGTACGGCGTGCCCAGTAATTTCCCGTCGATTGAAGGCTGGCTGCACCCGGGTGAGTACCGCTTCCCGAAGGGAACGGACACTAAGAAGATGATTCAGGCCATGGTCGATAAGACTAAGGAAGATTTGAAAGTCTGTGGGTGTCACCACCGATAAGCGTGCCTTTGAGGTTCTGACGAAGGCTTCCATTGTGGAGCTGGAGGCTCAGCCGAAGGACTACAACGCGGTTGCTGGTATTATCGAGAACCGTCTGAGCCACACGGATGGGGAGACGAGCGGGCTGATCCAGTCGGATGCGACGGTCACCTACGGGCTGGGTATCCGCTCATACCACCTGACGGAGGAGCAGAAGGCCGATAAGGGCAATAAGTACAACACGTACGCGCATCAGGGTCTTCCTGCCGGCCCGATTGACTCGCCGACTTTGGCGTCTATTCGGGCAACCGCAAGCCCCGAGAAGAACCCGTACTACTACTGGGTGACGGTGGACCTTGACTCGGGTGAGACGAAGTACTCGAAGACCTACGAGGAACACCAGCGGTACGTTGAAGAGTACAACCAGTGGTGCTCGAACCATAAGGGCCGCTGTAGCTAGGTTCTGAAGGCCCCGCGTTTGGGCCTGCGGCGGGTGCTGTTTCCACTGCGGTGGAGGCGGCACCCGCTTTTTGCTGCCCTGTGGTTGTTGTGTCCCAGCTATAGAAACGGGCTTATCTTCCACTAAAATGGAGGTGCACCCCGCGCAGTCCATCAGGGGTGTTCAGGCGGGAGAACGTGGAGAGGCGCAGTTTACGTGAAGCAAGAACCGTACCGGGAAGCCCCTTACGCGCGTCGAGCCTACGTGTTGGGGCACCCTATTGGGCATTCTCTCTCACCCGCCCTGCACCGTGCGGCTTACCGCTATGTGGGTGATGATGACCTTGAGTATCAGCGCCAGGACACCGTCCGTGAGGACCTTCCCGGGATTTTTGCTGAGGTCAATCACCCCGCTGGCACGCCCGAGGCTCCTTACATTGCTGGGCTGTCGGTGACAATGCCGCTCAAAACTGCCGTGATTGAGTACTGTGACGAGCTGACGGAGCTGGCGCGTATCACCGGGGCGGTGAATACGGTGTACGTCAACGGGTTGAAAGTCATTGGGCATAACACTGATGTGGCTGGTATTGTGAACGCTCTGCTCCAGGCTGGGCTTGACCCCGCGCCACAACGTGAGCGGCCCGCTGTTGTGGGTGGGGGAGCGACGGCCATTTCGGCGCTAACAGCTCTGCACCGGCTGGGGTACGGTGGTGTGGATCTGTATGCGCGTTCTTTGCATAAACTCGCCGATGTGCACGCGGTGGCCGACCGCTTGGGGGTTCAGGTGACCTCTCAGCCTTTGGCGCAGTTCCCGGCTGCAGCGTCGGCTTATAACCCCGTCATCTCGACTTTACCCGCACGCGCGGCAGATGCGTGGGCGCAGGATATGGGAGAGCTTACTGCGGGTTCCCTCCTGCTTGATGTTGCCTACGACCCGTGGCCTTCACTGCTTGCCAGCGAGTGGGAAAAACGCGGTGGCACGGTGGTTTCCGGTTTGGAGATGCTTCTCTACCAGGCTGTGGAGCAGGTTCTTATCTTTCACGCGGTGCACCCCAAACGATACGGAGAAACTTGGGATGCTGAACGCCATGTGCGCCGCCGTGGGGCTTGCCCCCGTGAACATCTGCCGCAGACATTCGTCTAATACCCGTTCGACTTTATACACTTAAAGCACTAATAGTTATGCCGCGCACCTCAACACACCGGTGCGGGTGATTGAAAAGAGGTAAACCTTATGGCTCTGCGCTGGCTCACCGCCGGAGAATCTCATGGTGAGGCGCTCGTCGGCATTATTGAGGGCGTTCCTGCCGGTGTTGAACTGACGAGCGAGATGGTGCGTGACGCGTTAGCTCGCCGCCGCCTTGGTTACGGGCGTGGTGCCCGCATGAAATTTGAGGAAGATAAGGTGCGTATCCTCGGTGGGGTGCGCCACGGGGTGACGCAGGGCGGCCCGATCGCCCTTGAAATCGCCAACACCGAGTGGCCTAAGTGGGTTGATGTGATGAGCTCAGACCCGGTGGATCCGGCCCTCATTGAGGGGCGGGCACGTAATGCGGCGCTCACCCGCCCCCGTCCTGGGCACGCAGATTTTACGGGCATGCAGAAATACAGCTTTGCTGAGGCCCGCCCGGTGCTTGAGCGCGCCTCGGCACGGGAGACCGCAGCCCGCGTGGCGTTGGGGGTTGTGGCGGCGCAGGTGCTTAAAGCGTTGGGGGTTGAGCTGGTCTCGCATACTGTCGCTGTTGGCGGCGTGCACGCCCCTGACGGGGCGCCTGTTCCCACCCCAAACAATGTGCAGAGCCTTGATGCTGACCCGCTTCGTTGTTTTGACGCCGCAACATCGCAGGCCATGGTGGCGCGTGTTGATGAGGCGCATAAGGATGGTGAGACTCTCGGCGGTGTGGTTGAGGTACTCGCGTACGGTATGCCTCCCGGGTTAGGTCGTATGTGCACTGGGATCGTCGTTTGGATGCGCGTCTTGCTGCTGCTCTCATGGGTATTCAGGCGATTAAAGGTGTTGAGGTGGGCGATGGTTTTGCAACCGCCGACCGCCCCGGTACTGCTGCCCACGATGAGATCTCGGTGGGGGAGCACGGGGTGAAGCGGGATACGAACCGGGCCGGCGGCATTGAGGGCGGTATGAGCATTGGCGATCTGCTGCGGGTTCGTGCGGCCATGAAACCGATCGCAACCGTACCGAAGGCCCTCAAGACCATCGACACCTCCACAGGCGAGCCTGCGACAGCGCATCATCAGCGTTCAGATGTGTGTGCCGTGCCCGCTGCGGGGGTGGTTGCTGAGGCAATGGTTGCGCTTGTGCTGGCGCAGGCGGCACTTGAGAAGTTCGGCGGCGATTCCATGGGCGAAACCCGCCGCAATATGGACGCTTATTTGGCTGCCATTCCCGAGTCATTGGCGTGGGAGTCTAATGTGGCCGGATGGGACGCATAGCCGTGTCTGAGCGCGAGCAGAACACCCCCGCGAAGAGTGGCTTCGCGGGGGGCTCTGCCGCATCTTCTGCCACGGCGCGGGTTATTCCTTCCAGCCCGTTAGCGCGTATTGCGGCGGCAACACAGAAGCAGCCGCAGCCTCCTGAGCTGCACCACCAGGTTCAGCAGGTGCAGGAAGAAGCCCCATCCGCCGTGCCCCGGCCGGGTTCCTGGCTAAACCGTGGCTTCTCTCACACCGCAGAGAACCCGGCAGACTCTTCACCCGCTGGCGGTGAGGAAAAAACCTCAGCTGAGAACGCTCCCGCCCAAGAAACTGGGGTGGCATCCGCTAAGACACCCCCCACTGTTGCGCAAACACCCAAGACCACTCCTTCGTTCGCGGCTATTGCGGCGCGTGTTGCTGCGGCTTCTCGGCAGAAACCGGAACCAGCCGTGAACAGCGCACAACCGGCTCTTTCTGAGGAACAGGTACACGAAAATCCCGGTGCGGAGCATAAAGACACCGACGGGGTGATCCACCCTCAGCAGGTGCGCGAAATGCAGGAAAGTTTCGCTGAAATGACCAGGCCGATTGTGCTTATTGGGCCTATGGCTGCCGGGAAAACCTATATTGGCACGCACCTGGCGCGGTTTTACGGATATGAATTTTTAGATGCCGACCAGCTGATTGTGGAGCGTTACGGGGAGGTCTCTGAGATTTTCGAGATTTTCGGTGAGGCGCATTTTCGGGAGCTTGAGGTGAAGGTTATTGAGGAGGTTCTCACCTCCCCGGCATACCGTAATACCGTATTTTCTTTAGGCGGCGGGGCACCCATGACCGACGCCGTGGCGCAGCTGCTGCGCGGGCAGAACGTGGTGTATATTCTGGTGGACGCCCCAACCGTTGAGCCGCGCATTACCGGTTCAAAAACCCGCCCGCTGCTGCAGCCTAACCCCGTGCAGCGGTGGAGTGAGATTTTTGAGCACCGCCGGAAACGCTATGAGTCGTTGGCGACGTACACGCTTGATGCGCGCGGCGCTCGGCCTATTGGGGTGATGGCGGCAGAAATCCAGAGTTTTGTTCTTGCATCTCGAAAGGAAAACCTTAAACATGACCGAGGCTAACACTGCTGCTTTCGGAGCTTCAGGCGGGCAAGATATCACCTACATTTCGGTGACCGGCAACGCACCCCGCGAGAACTATGACGTGCTGGTGGGGCACAATCTGCTGAGCAAAATCCCGGAGATTCTGGGAAATCAGGCGAAGAAAATCCTGGTGATTCACCCCCGGGCGCTGCGTTCCACCGGGGAGCTTGTGATGGAGGATCTGCGGAAGGTCGGGTACCAGTCGTTTAGCGCCGAAATTCCGGATGCTGAGGAGGCAAAACACCACCAGGTGGCGGCGTTCTGCTGGCAAGTTTTAGGGCAGAACGATTTTACGCGTACCGATGCGATTATTTCGGTGGGCGGCGGGGCTATTACCGATGTTGCCGGGTTCGTGGCGGCAACCTGGCTACGGGGTGTGCGGGTGATTCATATTCCGACCACGCTGCTGGGCATGGTGGATGCGGCCGTGGGCGGGAAAACAGGCATTAACACTGCCGAAGGTAAGAACCTGGTGGGCGCTTTTTGGCCGCCGGCCGCTGTGCTGTGTGAGATTGGGACGTTACGGACCCTACCTGAGCATGAGCTGCTCACAGGCATGGCTGAGGTGGTGAAATGCGGTTTTATCGCTGACCCGCAGATTCTCGACATTATTGAGGGTAACCCTGAGAAGATCCGTGATTCACAGTCTGCGGTAGTGCGGGAACTGATAGAGCGCGCAATCCGGGTGAAAGCCGAGGTTGTTTCTGAGGATCTGCGTGAATCTGGTCGGCGAGAAATACTCAACTATGGGCATACGCTGGGACACGCGGTTGAGCATGCAGAACGGTACCAGTGGCGTCACGGCGCAGCGGTTGCGGTGGGTATGGTATTCGCGGCGGAGCTGTCGCTTGCGGCCGGGTACGCGGATGAGGCCCTCGTGGACCGTACCCGCAGTATTCTCACGTCACTGGATTTGCCGGTTTCGTACCGTGGGGACCGGTGGAAGGATCTGTTGGATACGATGCGGCGTGATAAGAAGTCGCGTGGGGCGATCCTGCGGTTTATTGTGTTGGAGGGGCTGGCAAGGCCGCGAGTGTATGAGGTTCCTGACGAGTCGATTCTGTACATGACGTACCAGGAGATCGCCGAATAACGCCGCAGTGGGCATATCTGGTGTAGACTGGATGGCGGTATATTTTGCTCATTGATAATTTAGCGCCCGGGCGGGAACTCCCGTGTGGGTGTCGACGACATGAAGGAGAGCCCCTTTTGGCTACTACCACTGACATTAAGAACGGCGCAGTCCTAAAGATCGACGGTAACCTGTGGTCCGTTGTTGAGTTCCAGCATGTGAAGCCCGGTAAGGGCGGTGCGTTCGTTCGCACTAAGCTCCGTAATATTACCTCCGGCAAGGTCGTTGACCGCACCTTTAACGCTGGCGCTAAGATTGAGACCGCTACCGTGGACCGTTCCGACTACCAGTACCTGTACCAGGATGGTGAGGACTACGTGTTCATGGACATGAAGACGTACGACCAGATTAATGTGCCCGCCACAGTGGTGGGGGATGCCGCGAACTACATGTTGGAGTCCCAGACCGCTACTATCGCCATGAACGAGGGAAACCCGCTGTACATTGAGCTTCCCGCTTCGGTGGTGCTTGAGATTACCTACACGGAGCCGGGTTTGCAGGGTGACCGTTCCACCGGTGGCACGAAGCCTGCCACGGTTGAGACCGGCTACGAAATTCAGGTTCCTCTGTTCCTTGAGACCGGCACCAAGATCAAGGTTGATACGCGCACCGGCGACTATCTTGGCCGTGTGAACGACTAATGAATTCCCGTACGAAAGCCCGGCTGCGCGCCGTCGAATCTCTGTTTGAGGCGGATCAGCGTGGGGAGGACCCGGTGGAGGTTCTGCAACGCCGCCGCCTGCACACCGCAGCGCAGATTTCGTCGTACTCTGAGCAGATTGTGCGCGGGGTGCGTGATAGGCGTGAAGAGCTGAACGAGTATCTGAACACGTATGCTCGGGACTGGTCGCTGGAGCGTATGCCCGCAACTGACCGGGTGGTGCTTCTGATTGGCGCCTGGGAGCTGCTGTTTAATGATGATATTCCCGATGCGGTGGCTATTTCTGAGGCAACCGGTTTGGCGCGTGTGCTCTCAACAAATGATTCGCCGAAGTTTGTGAACGGCCTGCTTGATAAGCTGCGCAGGGTCAAACCAACCTTACTGGCGTAACTCTTGACTCGCTGAGGTTCTGATGGCTGAAAACTTAGAGTTTTCAGCCATCAGAACCTCATTTATTTACCCGTGAACCCAAGGGTCGCCTTTGCTGTTTCAGCTTCGGCAGCTGCTTCTTCACGGCTCATGTTCTGGGTGCGGTGCATGACCTCCAGGTTGGTGCGTGCCAGGTTTTTCGCCTGCTCCACCCGGAGCATGAATTCTAGCCAGTCATTGGAACGCATCATGTGCAGCACCGTCGCCGCGTCACGTTCTGCGGTGGGGTTCACCCAGCGACCGGTCTGGACGCGCACCGCCAGCATGGAGCACAGATACCGGCAGTCTTGCACCGCGGGATTGAGGCAGAATGTTTCATCATTAATGGTGGTAATTTTTAGGGTGCTCGCAAAACCGTCGTAGGTGAAAACGTATGAGTCTATTGCTGCGTAGAGGGTGGTTTTTATGCCGTCACCAAGCTCGGAATAGGTAAATTCATACAGGTCAAAGCTCACGTAGGACCGGCGGTAGTACCAGATGGCCCACGCCGTTAGCAGCACCAGGACGCCCCAGAAAACCATGAGGAAAATCGTGTAATCTGATGCGATCCACAGCAGGATGCACAGGACGGTGAGGACGCCCAGCAGGATTGCCGCTAGTACCGAAAGGTATGAGTCACGCTGCACTTTGGTAATTGTTTGTTGAATGCTTTCCGTCGCGGAGGGGGTGTACAGTGCGGTGAGAGCGCGGGTTCTGCGCCGGTTACGTCGTTTGTGGAAGCGGCTGGCTACCCATCTAATGGGTGCCTTAATAAGAAGCTCTAGAAGGAATTCGACGAATACTTCAAGGATCACGCTGATAATCATGCGTGCCACCACCGCGAGAGCTTTAAAGATGGCAGCAAACAGCGGTTCTAGGAGACTATCCACGGGGTGCCTTTCGTCAAGGAATGCATTTACAGCTTACTAAATACCCTGAGGTTGTCTATGCAGAGCCGGTATCGGTTAGCTGCGGTGTGCCCGGCAGAAGAACCTAATCGGGCGGTGGGAGTGTGGTAGGCTGTACTGAGGCAAGAAACCTTTAAATCCGTCCCGTGAGGCGGGGAAGGAGTCGGCTATGAACGGGACAGGTGTACCCGCTGGCAGTAGCGCGCATAATGCGTCCAATGTTGGGCGTACTATCCTTAATGACGATGAGATCCGTCGCGCTCTGACACGTATTGCTTTTGAAATTCTTGAGTCCAATAAAGGCACCGATCACCTGGTGCTTATAGGTATTCGCTCTCGCGGCTACCCCTTGGCACAGCGTCTGGCGCAGCGTATCCAGGCCAATGACTCAAATTTTGATCTCGAAGATGGCTTGGGCGCCCTTGATATTACCCCGTACCGTGATGACCTCACCGATGAGGAATACGAAAACCGCAGCGCGGGGGAGTCCCTGATCCCGGCGGGTGGTCTCGACGGCAAACATGTGGTTCTTGTTGATGATGTTTTGTACTCTGGTCGCACCGTCCGAGCCGCTTTGGATGCTCTTAACGAATACGGGCGTCCGGCCCTGGTGCGTCTTGCCGTGTTGGTGGATCGCGGGCACCGGCAACTCCCAATTCGCGCCGACCACGTGGGGAAGAACCTCCCAACCAGTGCCGCTGAGAAGGTTCGCGTGGTGCTTGAAGAAACGGATCACGCCACAGACCGCGTCGATATTATTCAGCTGGAAGGACAGCTTTCATGAAACACCTGCTTGACACCCGCGATCTCACACGAACTCAGGCCATCGAAATTCTCGATGTTGCTGACTATATGGCACAGGTTAAGGCAGAAAACCGGAAGCTCAATGTGCTCGCCGGTAAGACTGTAGTCAATCTTTTCTTTGAAGACTCAACACGTACCAGGCTGTCCTTCGAATCCGCCGAGAAACGTCTGGGCGCCGATATTACCAATTTTGCGGCGCGTGGTTCATCGGTTTCTAAAGGAGAATCTCTCAAAGACACTGCTCAGACTCTCAAAGCGATTAGTGCGGATGCCTTCGTGATTCGTCATTCAGCCTCGGGTGCTCCGCAGCGTCTTGCCGAGGCCGGGTGGACCGATATTCCCGTGCTGAACGCGGGGGACGGTACGCATGCGCATCCAACGCAGGCTCTTTTGGATGCGGTTTCGCTGCGCCAGTTCAAGGCCCAGCGTGATGGTCTGGACTCGCCGCGAGGAACCGATTTAAGCGGTATGCGCGTGCTGATTGTGGGGGATATTCTGCACTCTCGGGTGGCGCGGTCGAACCTGTGGCTGCTGAAAAACCTGGGGGCCGATGTCGCTTTCGTGGCTCCACCCACGCTGCTGCCGGTGCATACCGAGCGGTGGAAGCAGGATTGGGGACTTGAGGTTTTCCACGATTTCGATGACGCAATCGCTACAAAACCTGACGCGGTGATGATGCTGCGCATCCAAAAAGAGCGTATGAACGCCGCCTATTTTCCCTCAGCAGAGGAATATACCGCCCTGTGGGGACTCACCAAAGAACGTTTCGAGAATCTGCTGGCGCAGCCTCAGGAAGTCGCAATTCTGCATCCCGGCCCCATGAACCGCGGGCTGGAGCTGTGCGCCGAAGCCGCTGATTCTCAGAACGCTTGGGTGCTGCGCCAGGTCAGTAACGGCGTGGCGGTTCGCATGGCGGTGCTGTACCTGCTCTTGACCGACGGGTCAAGCGAGAAACTATACTCCGGCGACGAATCCTAACGCTATCCGAAAGAAGGAATATACATGAGCACGTACCTTATTAAAGGCGCCTCCCTACTGGGTGAGCGCGTTGCCGATATCCTGATTGAGGACGGCAAAATTGCACGTATCGGCCAGGATTTAGAGGCCGCAGACGCTCAGGTCGTTGATGCCTCCGGTCAGATTGCACTTCCGGGTCTGGTCGATATTCATACTCACCTGCGCCAGCCCGGATATGAGGCTTCTGAAACCGTTGAGACCGGTACTCGCGCGGCGGCTTTAGGCGGCTACACGGCTGTTTTTGCGATGGCGAACTCGCTTCCCGTTGCAGATACCGCAGCCGTAGTTGAGCAGGTTGACCGTCTGGGTAAAGAGTCCGGTTGGTGCCGTGTGCAGCCCATCGGCTCAGTGACCGTTGGGCTGAAAGGCGAATTCCTCTCAGACATTGGTTCTATGGCGACCTCTGAGGCGAAGGTTCGTGTGTTCTCGGATGACGGCATGTGCGTTTACGATCCGGCGATTATGCGCCGCGCCCTTGAATATGTAAAGACTTTTGACGGTGTGATCGCCCAGCACGCGCAGGAGCCCCGCCTCACTGAGGGCGCTCAGATGAACGAGGGCAAGGTTTCCGCCGATCTGGGGCTTACCGGCTGGCCCGCTGTGGCGGAAGAAGCTATTATCGCCCGCGATGTTCTGCTGGCTGAGCATTTGAACTCGCGTCTGCATATTTGCCACCTCTCGACTAAAGGCTCGGTCGAGGTTGTGCGCTGGGCTAAGTCTCGCGGCGTGCAGGTAACCGCCGAGGTTACCCCGCACCACCTGATTCTGACCGATGAAAAGGCGCGCACCTACGACCCGATTTTTAAGGTGAACCCGCCGTTACGCACCGAAGAGGATGTACTTGCTCTGCGCCAAGCTGTTGCCGACGGCATTATTGATGTTATTGGTACCGACCACGCACCGCATCCGGCAGAAAGCAAAGAATGCGAGTGGGCGTGTGCTGCAAATGGTATGACCGGTCTTGAGCAGGCTCTCTCGATTATTCAGATGACCCTTGTGGAGCCGGGGCATATTACCTGGGCCGATGTGGCACGGATTATGAGTGAAACTCCGGCGAAAATTGGCAGCCTGGATGCTGAGCAGGGCCGTCCGCTTGCCGAAGGTGAACCAGCAAATATCGTGTTGGTTGATCCGAAGGCTACCCGTGTGATTAAGCCTGAGGAGCAGGCTACGAAGGGCAAGAACAACCCGTATCGCGGGATGGAGGTTCCCGGTGCCGTGCGCGCAACCTTCTATGCGGGGCATCCGACCGTTTGAACGGTGAGCTTGCAAGCCCGCGCCGGTAGGTTTGAACGTTCGCACTATATTCGGGGCAAAACCACCACAGTACACCGAGAAGAAAGAAGAACCGTGGAAAAACTGATTCCCACCCTTATCTGCGTTGCCGTGGTGGCGCTGTGTTTCTTCGGTATTTGGCGCGGCTGGAAATCCCGGCTCAAGCGGCAGTCCACAATGTTCGGTTCGCTCAAAGACGTCCCCGAACGCTACGACGGGCTTGAAGCCGATGCGGCGTTCGAGGGGGAGTATGTGAGCACTACGATGTTCGGTGACGCACTGAACCGTGTGGGATTCGACCAGCTGGGGTTCAAAACAAAATCCACGCTCCTGATCTACTCGGACGGCATTATTTTCACCCGCAATGGTGCTAAAGACCTGTGGATTCCCGCGAAGAAACTTGCGGTGATTACTACTGGCCAGGGTATTGCGGGCAAAGTGGTTGAGCGTGACGGGCTGCTGCTGATTGGGTGGACGCTTGATGGGCACCGCGTGCAAACCGGGTTCCGCACCCGCTACGCCAGCCAGAAGGCAGAGGCACTTGCACGGCTGCGCGGGATCGCCCCGGAAGCCGTTGATACGTTGGCGGGCTGGTCAGCCGCTAAGGATAGTGTTTCGTAAGGGCCCGCGTTCACCCACCACACACATATACAGTCAAAAGAATAAATATTCCCCTGTGGCGCCAGTGCAGAACCAGCGGGGGAGTCCACGAGAATAAGAGGAAGAAGAGCATGACAGTATCGACACGCTCCGGCGCGTTACGCACAGGCCGCGCCCTGCTCGTCCTGGAAGACGGCACCATCTACCGAGGGTACGGGTACGGGGCAACCGGCGCATCTCTCGGCGAGGCAGTATTCTCCACCGGCATGACCGGCTACCAAGAAACCCTCACCGACCCCTCCTACGCGGGCCAAATCGTGGCACAAACCGCCCCGCACATCGGCAACACCGGAGTGAACACCACCGACGCCGAATCCCGCAAAATCTGGGTCGCCGGGTACGTGGTGCGCGACGCCGCACGTGTCGCCTCCAACTGGCGCTCCGAACGCACCCTCGAAGAAGAACTCATCGAACAGGGTATCGTTGGCATCCAGGGGATCGACACCCGCGCCCTCACCCGCCGCCTCCGCTCACACGGGTCAATGCGCGCCGGAGTCTTCTCAGGACGCCAAGCCAACCGACCCGACGAAGAACTCCTCAGCGAAGTACGCGCATCCGAACCCATGGCTGGCCGTAAACTAGCCGACTCGGTCACCATCGACAAAGCCTACACAATCGAACCGCACGAGCACGGATGGTTCGCACCGCCCATCGCCTCAATTGTCGCCCTCGACTTAGGCATTAAAGCCATGACACCCCAGCGTTTCGCAGAACGCGGTGTGCGTGTGCACGTGCTGCCCGCCAACGCCACCCTGAACGACATTTACGCCCACAACCCCCAAGGTGTGTTCTTCTCCAACGGCCCCGGCGACCCCGCAACCGCCGACGAACAAGTAGAACTGCTCAGGGAGGTTCTGCGTAAAGGCACCCCATTCTTTGGCATCTGCTTCGGCAACCAGCTTCTGGGACGCGCCCTCGGGTTCGGCACCTACAAGCTGCCCTTCGGGCACCGCGGCATTAACCAGCCCGTCATGGACAAAACCACCGGGAAAGTTGAAATCACCGCCCAAACCACGGGTTCGCCGTCGATGCGCCCCTTGACGGGCCGGTCCAAGCCCCCGTTGAAGAATTTGGGCGCGTAGAAGTATCCCATGTTGGCCTCAACGACAACGTAGTAGAAGGCATCCGCTGCCTCGACATCCCCGCGTTCTCCGTCCAATACCACCCGGAAGCGGCAGCAGGCCCGCACGATGCCGCCTACCTTTTCGACCGCTTCATTGAGCTCATGACCGCCACCGAACACCAGACCGCAAAGGAAGCCTAAATGCCACGTCGTACCGACCTTAACAGCGTTCTCGTCATCGGCTCCGGCCCGATCGTCATCGGCCAGGCGGCAGAGTTCGACTACTCCGGCACCCAAGCTCTGCGGGTGCTTCAGGAAGAAGGGGTGCGCGTCATCCTCGTGAACTCCAACCCCGCCACCATCATGACCGACCCCGAGTTTGCCGACGCCACCTACATTGAGCCGATCACCCCCGAGGTCATCGAAAAAATTATCGATAAAGAACGCCCCGACGCGATCCTGCCCACCCTGGGCGGACAGACCGCACTCAACGCAGCCATCTCACTGGATGAGCGGGGCATCCTCAAAAAATACGGGGTAGAACTTATTGGCGCGAATATTGCCGCCATTAACCTTGGCGAAGACCGCGAAGCGTTCAAAGGCGTCGTTGAACGCGCAGGCGGCGAATCGGCCCGCTCCATTATTGTGCACTCCATGGAAGAAGCGCTAGAAGCAGCTCAAGAGCTGGGCTACCCCATGGTTGTGCGCCCCTCCTTCACCATGGGCGGGCTCGGCTCCGGTATGGCCTACAACGAAGAAGACCTGCACCGCATCGCTGGCGCGGGCATCCAGTATTCGCCTACCTCCGAGGTGCTGCTCGAAGAATCCATTCTCGGGTGGAAAGAATACGAACTCGAAATGATGCGCGACAAGAACGACAACGTCGTGGTCGTGTGCTCCATCGAAAACTTCGACCCGGTCGGCGTGCACACCGGCGACTCCATCACCGTAGCACCCGCCCTCACCCTCACCGACCGCGAATACCAGAAACTGCGTGACATCGCCATTAACGTGATCCGCGAAGTCGGGGTTGATACCGGCGGCTGCAATATCCAGTTCGCCGTAGACCCCAAGACCGGGCGCATTATCGTGATCGAAATGAACCCGCGTGTTTCACGCTCCTCAGCGCTCGCCTCTAAAGCAACCGGGTTCCCGATCGCTAAGATCGCAACTAAACTCTCGCTGGGCTACACCCTGGATGAGATTCCAAACGATATTACTCAGAAGACACCTGCATCTTTCGAGCCGACCCTCGACTATGTGGTCGTTAAGGTGCCGCGTTTCGCGTTCGAGAAGTTCCCCGCCGCTGATCCAACTCTCACCACCACCATGAAATCTGTGGGTGAGGCAATGGCGCTGGGCCGTAACTTTACCGAAGCACTTCAGAAGGCCATGCGCTCGCTGGAGCAGAAGGGGTCCTCTTTCTCGTTCACTGCGGTGGAGAGGACCGAAGAGGAGCTTGCCGAGCTGATCGAGAAGACTAAGGTACCCACCACCGAGCGCATCTACCAGGTGCAGCAGGCGCTTTTGGCCGGTGCCACGGTTGAGCAGCTGTTTGAGGCAACGAAGATTGACCCGTGGTTCTTGGATCAGCTGGTTCTGCTGAATGAGGTGGCTCAGTTGGTGCGCGAGCACCGTGACCACCTTGACCCTGAAATCCTGCAGTTGGCAAAGCGCCACGGCTTCTCTGATGCTCAGATTGCGGAGATCATTGGTTCTTCTGAGGATGTTGTGCGCGGTGTGCGCCACGCTTTGGGTATTCGCCCTGTGTTCAAAACCGTTGATACTTGTGCCGCCGAGTTTGAGGCATTTACCCCGTACCATTACTCCAGCTATGATGCTGAGGATGAGGTCGCAGACCACGAGACCCCCTCTATTATGATTCTGGGGTCGGGGCCGAACCGTATCGGCCAGGGTATTGAGTTCGATTATTCCTGCGTGCACGCTTCACTGGTGCTGCGTTCGCTGGGGTACGAGACGGTGATGGTGAACTGTAACCCGGAGACCGTTTCGACTGACTACGATGTTTCCACTCGCCTGTATTTTGAGCCGCTGACGTTGGAGGATGTGCTCGAAATCGTTGAATCAGAGCGCCGCACGGGCGGTTTATTGGGTGTTTTTGTGCAGCTGGGCGGCCAGACCCCGCTGAAGCTTGCGAAGGCCCTCAAAGATGCCGGGGTCCCGATTTTGGGCACTACTCCCGAGGCTATTGACCTGGCTGAGGACCGCGGTGAGTTCGCGCGCGTGCTGGAGGAAGGCGGCCTGATTTCGCCAAAGAACGGCACCGCATACACCTTCGAGGGCGCCAAACGTGTTGCCGACGAGATTGGGTACCCGGTGCTGGTTCGTCCCTCCTATGTGCTGGGCGGGCGCGGCATGGAGATCGTCTATGATGAAGCGAACCTTGCACGCTACCTTGAAACGCGACCGAGGTTTCTCCCTCTCAGCCCGCACTCATCGATAAGTTCCTGGAAGACGCTATCGAGATTGATGTGGATGCGCTCTTTGACGGCACCGAGCTCTACTTGGGCGGTGTCATGGAGCATATTGAGGAGGCTGGCATTCACTCCGGCGATTCTTCCTGCACTTTGCCGCCAATTACTTTGGGTCCCGATGTGATCGCCAAGGTTAAGGAAGCAACCGAGGCTATTGCGCGCGGCACCGGTGTGCGGGGCCTGATTAATATTCAGTTTGCTTACGTCTCTGAGAATCTGTTCGTGATTGAGGCGAACCCGCGTGCTTCCCGCACCGTTCCGTTTGTTTCGAAGGCGACCGGCGTGCAGTTGGCGAAGGCGGCCGTGATGATCGGTTTGGGGAAGAGCATTGCCGAGCTGAAAGCGGAGGGACATCTGCCGAATAGCATGGATGGTGCGTCTTTGCCACAGGACACCGCGATCGCGGTTAAGGCTGCGGTTCTGCCGTTTAGCCGCTTCCGCACCCCTGAGGGTGTGGTGGTTGATTCTCTGCTCAGCCCAGAAATGCGCTCGACCGGCGAGGTTATGGGTCTTGATACCCATTACGATACCGCCTTTCGCGAAGGCCCAGGCGGGTGCGGGTTCGCCGCTGCCGACCGAGGGGAAAGTTTTCGTGTCGGTGGCTAACCACGATAAGCGCAATGTGATTATTTACGCCAAGATGCTGGAACAGCTGGGCTTTGAGATTGTCTCGACCGGCGGCACCGCAGATGTGCTTCGCCGCAATGGCGTGAACTCTACGGTTGCTTCCAAATTTGCGGAGGCAAACGGTCAGCATTCAATTGTTGATATGGTGCGCAATGGTGAAATCGATCTGATTTTGAATACGCCCGCCGGTGGTGCGGCTCGCAGCGACGGCTACGAGATCCGTGCCGCAGCGGTCAGTGTAGGATGCCCCGTGATGACCACGATTTCGGAGTTTGCGGCTGCTGTTCAGGCCATTACCGCGCTGCGTGAGCACAGTTGGGGAATTATTAGCTTGCAGGAACATAACGAGTACCTGCACACCGCTAGCTCTGGCGAGCAAGAAGACAGCAACCAGGTGCGTGAGGGGGAGCTCTCATGATCCCATTCGGCGATCGTCTTGCCGCTGCGATGGATGAGCGCGGCCCGCTGTGTGTGGGCATTGACCCGCACCCGAACCTGCTGCAGGCGTGGGGTTTGGAAGATTCTGCAGAGTCTCTGCGTACCTTCACCACGGCTGTCTATGAGGGATGCGCCCCCTACGCCGCAGCGCTTAAACCCCAGGTTGCCTTGTTTGAGCGTCACGGCTCTGCGGGCTTGGCTGTGTTGGAAGAGCTTTTTGCTCGCGCCGCCGAAGACCGGGTTCTGATCGTGGCGGATGCAAAACGCGGCGATATCGGCTCGACCATGAAAGCCTACGCGGATGCCTGGCTTAGCACCTGCTCACCGTTGGGTACGGATTCGGTCACTTTAAGCCCTTATTTGGGGTTTGAGTCGCTTCGCCCCGCACTGGATGCAGCAGCCGCGAACCAGCGCGGAACTTTTGTGCTGGCGCTGACCTCGAACCCTGAGGGTAAGAGCGTGCAGCATGTGGGTAAGACGGAAGATACCGGTGCTGTAGCGAAGCAGATTATTGCCGCAGCCACAGCTGAAAATACCGCGCAGACATGGGAGCGTATGGGCTCGTGCGGCCTGGTGGTGGGCGCTACCGTGGGGGAGGCCCTCCACGATTTGGCGATAGATTTGAGCGCCTTTAACGGCCCTATTCTTTCGCCGGGGTACGGTGCCCAGGGCGCGAGTGCTAAAGACCTGTACCGGGTGTTTGCGGGTGTTGAATCCCAGGTATTGGTGAATTCCAGCCGTGGGGTGCTCTCAGCAGGCCCACAGGTTGCCGATCTGGCACAGGCAGCGCAAATGGCTCGTGCGGATCTTGTGGCAGCGCGCGGATAGACAGCTGCCCTCATATACAGTTGGTGCCCGGTGGTTTTAGAACACCGGGCACCAACTGTATCGGGGCGCTTTTATTTTGAAAAATTATTCACATAGTGTTCAAGAAACTATAACACTCTGATATGGGGAAACAATCTTAATCCTCAGCTCAAAACCTCATAAATATTCAATATTTCACTCTGTTTATTCACCCGTACAAATAAGAACCTTTGGCATATTCAACAAAAGTAATACATTCTCTATAGTTTCAATCGATGAAGCCTTCCGGTATAGAGATAGTGGAAACCGCCACTTTTATAGTCTTTAAGCTATCGTGAAGCGGCCTTCGGCAGCTTCGATTCCACAGTATGTTTTTATTTATACTCGCGCTATCTGCGCGGTTAACTTGAAGCTTCTTGATTGGTTCTATCCGTACCAGGGTTTTAATCTTTGGAACATCGCGGAACGGTACTCTCGTCGGGTTTTTGTGGAGGTTGAGGTACCGAAACTTGTCGCTGGTGCGGCGTGGCGCTGCCCCGCGTTCGCAGGCGTTTGTTAGTGTGATTAGTGGATGGAGTGAGTAGTTGTGCAGTGTGAGGCTCTCCACCTACTAAAGTGTGTGAACTATGGCACACTCGAAAGGCCCAAACAGGCCGTTTTTCTGGCGTGGAGTTTCTGTGACCAACTATTTCAAAGATTTATAAATATTTTTTCTGCACCGATTTTTCCGCGTATTTCCGCCAAAACTACACCAAATCTTTATAAACCGTAATCCCTAAAATAACGTTTTGGTAAAAATGAGTCGTTCCGGCGTGCTAACTTATAGGCATAGATATTACTTCTTCCGCAGATGGGAGCCCTTCGTGCCGCTATCTCCGTTAACCGAGCAGGCGCGCGCAGACGCGCGTGAGAAAGCACTCTTAGCTCGTACACACCGTCAAGAAATTAAGCAAGCACTTACTAATCGTGAACTTACCGTACGTCAGGTTCTTGACATGATCGACACTGACCCTGCCCTGGCTAAAATGCCGGTGGGGCAGATGCTTCGTGCGCTACCCGGTATTGGGGCCGTGCGGGCTACAAAGATTATTTCTGAACTAGAGATTGCACCAACACGCCGCCTAGGTGGTTTAGGCGTGCACCAGCGGCGTAAAATGGTTGAGTATTTTAATCGTCACACACGCTACTTTGACCGCGCTCGACGGGTCAAAAAGGATAACTAATGACCGCTAAGCCTACTCTTACCGTCTTGGCCGGACCCACCGCTGTGGGCAAAGGCACCGTATGCCAGTACATTCGTGAACACTACCCGCAGGTGTGGTTCTCTGTATCGGCAACCACGCGGGAACCGCGGCCGGGTGAAGAGGAGGGCGTGCACTACTACTTCGTCTCTATGGATGAGTTTGACCGCATGATTGATGAGGGGCAAATGCTGGAGTACGCGGTGGTGCACGGTAAAAATAAATATGGCACTCCCCGCGCTAAGGTGCAGCAGGCATTGGATGCTGGCCGCCCGGTGATTCTTGAGATTGACCTGCAGGGTGCACGTCAGATTCGTAAGTCTATGCCGCAGGCGCAGCTGGTTTTCTTAGCGCCGCCAAGCTGGGAGGAGCTGGTGTCCCGCTTGACGGGGCGCGGCACCGAGTCAGAGCAGGAGCAGCAGCGCCGTCTTGAGACCGCAAAAGTTGAGCTTGCCGCCGAGAGCGAGTTTGATGTGACCGTGGTAAACGATACGGTTGAGCGGGCGGCACATGAAATTGCCCAGCTCATTGGGGCCGAGCCCGCACAGTAGCCCATCTGCTGCCCTGATAGAGTGGGTGTATCTGCTGCCGTGGCGTGCTCAAGCTAACCGTGCCAGGTACAGCCTGTACGTGATTTTTGGGTTGTGACAGGGTAGAATAGTTCTTTAGTTTTGGCTGAACCCGCATCACACGGGTGTCGGCACTGAAGAAGAACACAACATATATTGGAGTTTCTGTGGCAAACGAAACCAAAGAGGACTACAACTTCGTCGATGGCACCGCGCCTGAGGGTATTGTGAACCCCAGCGCCGATGCGCTGATTGAGAAGGCGGAGTCTAAGTACGGCCTGGTGATTTCGGTGCCCGCCGTGCCCGCCAGATTAATGCATACTACGCAAACCTGCAGGAGAACACCGGTGAGCATGTTGGCCCGCTGGTTGATTCCGAACCGAATGATAAGGCCCTGTCGGTTGCCATGCGTGAGATTATGAGCGATCAGATTGTTGCTGAGCACATCCCCGACGGTCGTTTTGATGAGAACGGCCAGCTGGTACACGAGGACTTCTCGGCAGCTATGCTCGGTATTGATGAGGCTGACTTCATGAGCGCCGCAGTTGAGGAAGAGTACATTCCTGCGGGCACCGAAGAAGTCATTGCGATTGAAGAGGTTGTTCTCGACGACTCCGCTGAGTAAGGATTTTATTTAATACCATGCGCATTATCGTTGGTATTGGAGGGGGCATCGCCGCGTATAAGGCGGCGATGCTCCTTCGTCTTTTCGGTAAAGCCGGGCACGAAGTAATTGCTATGCCCACCGATACCGCCCTTGAGTTTGTGGGTAAACCAACCCTTGAGGCTCTCAGCGGCAACCCTGTGCATACGAGCGTCTTTGAGCAGATTCCGCAGGTGAATCATGTGCGCCAAGCCGAGCTTGCGGACGCGGTGGTTATTGCCCCGGCAACCGCCGATTTATTGGCGCGGTTAGCTTCTGGGCGGGCTGATGATTTGCTGTCCGCTACGGTGCTGACCACGCATGCCCCGGTGATTCTTGCCCCGGCAATGCACACGCAGATGTGGGAGCATCCGGCCACCCGGGAGAATGTGCGTATTCTGCGGGGGTACGGGTATCACCTGATTGAGCCCGCCGTGGGCCGTTTAACGGGGCCAGATTCTGGTGTGGGGCGCCTACCGGAGCCTGAAGATATCTTTGAGGCGGCACAGCGTGTGATTGCAGAGTTCCCAAAAGGGAAGGAGCATCCTTCGCAAACTCCGGGGTACGCACCAACGCACCCGGTGCACGCTGGTTCAACGGAAGACTCTGACAGTTTATCTGCGCCAAGCATAGAACCTGAGCCTGGGATTCTGGCAGGTAAACGCATCGTTATTACCGCCGGGGGCACTCGGGAGGCGCTGGACCCGGTACGTTTTTTGGGGAACCGTTCAACCGGTAAACAGGGCGTAGCCTTGGCGCAGGCTGCCCGCGATATGGGCGCTTCGGTGCACCTGATTGGTGCGAACCTTGAGGTGCCCGCCCCCGACGGTGTTGAGCTGACCCGTGTGGTGAGTGCCGCCGACCTGCAGTGGGCGGTGCTGGAGTCAATCTCCGGCGCGGATGCGCTGGTGATGTCCGCGGCGGTGGCCGATTTTCGCCCGGCGGATTACGCTGAGTACAAGATTAAGAAAACTGCTGACCCCGACGATAACCCGGTGATTCGCCTGGTGCGTAACCCGGATATTCTGCGTGAGGTGGTTCAGCGCCGCCAGCAGCTGGGGGGGCGGGCCGCGCCTGATTGTTGGGTTTGCCGCCGAGACCGGTTCACCAGATAAAACCCCGCTTGAGCTGGGGCGTGAGAAGCTTACCCGTAAAGGCTGCGATTTTTTGGCGGTGAACACGGTGGGTATCAGTCAGGGGTTCGGAACTGATGAGAACACTGTGACGCTGATTTCTTCCCTCACTGATGAAGCCCCCGTTTTTTCGGGGTCTAAGGGGAAGTATCACGGGATATCCTCACCACCCTTGCAACATATTTATGAGCTTCTGTGCGCGGTTGAGCGTCACAGTCCGTAATATTTGTGACAAGACTTCATAACGGCCCCGTGCACTCCTCGTGCCTGAGAAACAGAGTAGAGTAAAGACCATGAGCACTAATTCCCATTTGCGCCTGTTCACCAGTGAGTCGGTGACTGAGGGCCACCCAGATAAGATTTGTGACCAGATTTCAGATGCTATTCTTGACGGCATTATTGCCCAGGACCCGGTGGCGAACGTTGCCGTTGAAACAATGGTGACAACCGGTCAGGTTCATGTTGCCGGTGAGGTAACCACTTCTAGTTACGTTGAGATTCCAGCGATTGTGCGTGAAACAATCTTGGGTATTGGTTATGACTCTTCAACCCGTGGTTTTGATGGTGAGTTCTGCGGCGTCTCGGTGTCGATCGGCGAGCAGTCACCCGATATTAATGCGGGCGTGTATGAGTCGCTTGAGGCCCGTACCGGTGTAGCCGTTGATGACTATGACCGGCAGGGCGCGGGAGATCAGGGCATCATGTTTGGGTATGCATCGAACGAGACGAACGTGTTCATGCCCGCCCCGGTGTGGCTGGCGCATCGGCTCTCTGAGAAGCTGACAAAGGTGCGTAAGAACGGCACCCTGGTGAATCTGCGACCCGACGGCAAAACCCAGGTAACACTGGGGTATGACAGCAATAACACCCCGGTTTCGGTGGATACGATTGTGGTCTCTACACAGCACACAGCTGACTATGACCTTGCCGATTTGGCGGCTGATGTGAAGAACCAGGTGATTTTGCCGGTACTATCCGGGCTGGACCTTGATACCTCGAACACGAAGTTCATTATTAACCCGGCGGGCCGTTTTGTGCAGGGCGGCCCCGTGGGGGACGCAGGTTTGACCGGCCGTAAGATTATTGTTGATACCTACGGCGGTTCGGCGCGGCACGGCGGCGGCGCTTTCTCAGGGAAGGACCCGTCGAAGGTGGACCGCTCGGCAGCGTACGCCATGCGCTGGGTGGCGAAGAACGTGGTCGCGGCCGGGCTGGCGGATCGGGCTGAGGTTCAGGTGGCGTACGCTATTGGCCAGGCATCCCCGGTGGGCCTGTACGTTGAGACGTTCGGCACTGAGAAGGTTGATCCGGCGAAGATTGAGAAAGCTATTCGTGAGGTCTTTGATTTGCGGCCGCTGGCTATTATTAATGACCTTGATCTGCGCCGCCCCATCTATAAGAAGACCGCCGCGCACGGCCATTTTGGGCGCACCGAACCGGAGTTCACGTGGGAGCGTCTTGACCGTGTTGAGGCTCTACGTTCGGCGGTGTCAGCCTCGTAATGCCGTACCCCGCTGACGAGCGGTTAAACGCCACTTCTGGTGCGCGTGAGCAGCAATCCCTGCAGCAGCCTGATCTGTTGCAGGGATTTCCTGCCATTGCTGATGCCCTGTATGCTTCTGCCCCCAGCCGCCGCAGGACCCTCATGAGGCTCTTGCGGCTAGTGGCGTGCCGTTCCCGGTGGCGCGGGTGCGGGTTGATAGTACGTTGCCGCATCTTGATAGGGTGTTTGATTACCGGGTGCCTGAGAAGATGAGTGAGGATGCGGTGCCGGGTGCGCGGGTGCGCGTGCATTTTAATGGGCAGCGGGTGAGCGGCTTTATTACGGAACGTGCCGAATCTACAGATTATCCGCAGCGCCTGTTGCCCTTTGTTGGCGGTGCTTTCGCGGGTTCCGGTGGTTGCGCCCGAGGTTTTTGAGCTGGCTGAGGCGCTGGCTGACCGGTACGCTTCAACGGTGGCGAATGTGCTTCGGTTGGCGGTGGCGCCGCGTATTGCCGCACTGGATAAACGTTATGAGGGGCACCTGCCGGGGTTCTCTGAGCTGGCCGGTTTGGGCAATGGTGACCCTGCGGGGGAGAACGCCCCGGATACGAATAATTATGCAGATGGTGCTGAAGAAGCACCCGACCCGCCCGAGGCGACGACGGGTAACGCCGATGCTGCCCAGGCTGAGGCGGTGCGTGCGTTTCTGCTGGGCGGGTTCGCCCCGTTTACTGCGGATCCGCCCGGGCTGTGTGATACGTCGGCTTTTGACGACTACGAGAACGGCCCGGAGTTTATGGCCGATCTGACGGATGGGGAGCCAGCACGCGCGGTGTTGAGTGTGCTGCCGGCGCATCCTGAGAATGATTGGGCTGATTTGTTGGCGGTTGCACTGGTGGCGTGCGCGGCGGGTGGCCGTGGCGCTATTGCGGTGGTGCCCGATCAGAAAAGCCTTGACCGTCTTGAGGCGGCGCTGAGTGAGCGCGCCCCGGCGAGTTTGTTTACACGGCTAAGCTCTGGGGAGGGACCGCACAGCAGGTATCACGCCTATGTGAAGGCACGGCTGGGGCTGGTTCCTATTGTGATTGGTACACGCGCGGCTGCGTATGCGCCGGTGGCTCACCTGGGGCTGGTGGTGTGTTGGGATGATGGGGATTCCTCACTGGTGGAGCGCCGCGCCCCGTACTGCCATGCGCGTGATGTGCTGCTGCTGCGGGCGCAGGCTGCGGGGGCGGCGGCCCTGTTCGCGGGGTATGCCGTCAGTAGCGAGGCGGCGCGGCTGGTGCGTACCCGCTGGGCGTCTCACCTGGTGGCGCCGCGGCAAGTGGTGCGTGAGTTTTCGCCGCGGGTGCATTCGACGGGGGATGAGTACCAGCTGGCGCGTGACCCGTTGGCGGCGGTGGCGCGTATTCCGCAGTTGGCGTTTATTGAGGCTCGTAAGGCGTTGCAGCGTGGCCCGGTGCTGGTGCAGGTTGCACGCGCCGGGTATGTTCCGTCGTTTTCGTGCCAGCGGTGCCGTATGCCTGCCAGGTGCACGGTGTGCCGTGGGCCCGCTGGCGCTTTCGCATGGTTCGGCGGTGCCGGGGATGCGCCTGGTGCGGGCATCTGGCGCAGCAGTGGCGGTGCACGGAGTGCGGTTGTGAACGGTGGCGTTCTGGTGCTGTGGGTGCGCTGCGCACGGCGGAGGAGCTGGGGCGGGCGTTCCCGAACGTTCCGGTGGTTTCTTCGGCGGGGGATCATGTGCGTGCCTCTGTGGGGGCTGAGCCTGCGCTGGTGGTGGCCACCCCCGGGGCTGAGCCGGTTGCTGAGGGCGGCTATGCTGCGGCGCTGCTGCTGGATGCGGATGCGATGCTGCGTTTTGATTCTTTGCGCGCCCCAGAGGCCGCGTTGCGGCGCTGGTTTAATGCGGCGGCGCTGGTGCGTTCTGCGGCGCAGGGCGGGGTTGTGGTGACAACAGCGTCGCCCTCGCCGGTGGAGCAGGCGCTGGTGCGGTGGGACCCTGCCGGGTTCGCCCGGTTTGAGCTGGATGAGCGGTCACAAATTGGGCTGCCCCCGGCGGTACGCACGGCGGCTATTACGGGTGCTGAGGATGATGTGCAGGCGTTCCTGACGGAGCTGAACCTGCCAGAAGGTGTACGCGTGACCGGGCCTGTGCCGCTGGATGAAGATTTCTTCGCGCACCAACATTCCGCGCCTGCCGGTGTCGAGAGCGGGGGAGAGGGCGATATATCTGAGCCTTCACCGTCAGGGGCCGAGGATGCAGTACCTGGGGACTGGCGCGCTATTCTCTTCTTCACCTATGCGCAGGCGCCGCAGGTTACCCATGAACTGCGTTCCGTGCGTGCGGCGCTCTCGGCGCTCAAGCGTGTCGGGGCGGTGCAGGTTCGTTGTGATGGGCTGGATGTGGTGTAACCAGTAAGTTCTACTCGAGATGGCATTTACTTTACTCTAAAAGTTATAGAAATATTTCCTACGTATATGAGTTTTTCTCGAAGAAGGTGCCATACCGAAGATACGTAGCTGGTGGACGGCGCCACACCGCTCGCCGACGTAACGCGCGCTGGACATCGAAGAGTTTCCCAATTCGGAAAACTACGAAACCATCGTCGGCTTTAGATTGATCAACTTTTGGTGTCTAAACAAAGCGATACAGTAGAAAAATATAATCAGCCGCAGAAACCATCCGAAAAACTTAAAAAAATAAATTTCAAGGACAAATCATGATAGCGAATACCGAACCACAAAAATACGCCCGCAGCCTGCACGCACCCATCAGCTTGGGCACAACTTCAGACGACCGCTTTATGCCTCGCGGCTACCTCACGCATTTCGCTACTCTGCCGCAATTGGTATTGACCGAAAAGCTGGACGGGCAAAACAACTGCTTCGCCGCCCACGGTCTTTATGCCCGCAGCCATGCCGCCCCCACCCAACATCCGTGGGACAAACCGCTGCTGCAACGCTGGCAGCACATCAAGACGACTTGGGTGACCTCGAACTTTTCGGCGAAAACATGTACGGTATCCACTCCATCGCCTATTCGCAGTTGGAAAGCTATTTTTACCTGTTTTGCCGTCCGTCGCGGCGGACATTGGCTGTCGTGGGAAGAAGTCAAATTCTATGCCCAGCTGTTCGACTTCCCCACAGTCCCCGAACTTCCCATCGTGCAGCCGCTTGCCGACTTCACCCAAAAATACGCCGACGAAGACACCGCTTTGGCGCAATGGCTGACCGCCAATTTAGGTGCAACATGGACAGACAGCGTGCAAACCGCAGGCAAACTCGGCGGCTACGACCCGAAAACAGGCGAAGCATGCAGCGAAGGTTTCGTCATCCGCAACGCCGCTGATTTTGCCACCAACAACGGTAACCTGCCCGTACAGTCCAACGAGTTTGACAATCTCTTTAAACTTGTTCGCGCCAAACACGTTAAAACCGATGTGCATTGGACAAAAACTTGGAAGCCCGCCCGTCTTATCGATTATGATAAATACCATTGGCAAAGCTGGCAGTTTCAGACGGCCTGAAACCCGTATTTAAATGAAAAATATTATAATTCGATAACTTAAATAAAAAGAAAGGAAAGCATGGGCGGATATATCTATGGTCTCCCGAAGTTTTGGGAAATCAACAGCAACTTTGCCAAATTTCTCAAAGATTTGCACCAGTACAAAAACAAAGTCCATGAACTGGATCGTATTCAATTTAGCGAAGGTGCAAATTTACAGACGATTTTCCCTGTTCTATGGGAAGAAGTGCTACAACACCATCCGTCCATCCATCTACGCTTTTATGCGTATTCAAATTTCGATGTAGATTGGATTGCCAGTTTTACTGACTTAGAAAACCTTTCAATTGAAGTCGGCGGTAACAACAGCATCATCCGCAATTTGGAAAAACTGGCAGAATTTCAAAGCCTGAAAAGTTTGGTACTGAGTGCCGACAACGGCTTCGGCAACCTGAATTTCCTAAACGGCGTGAATCCAAAACTGCAAGAACTGTATTTGTGTTCCAAAACAAAATCCGCCAAATCAGATTTAAGCGTTTTAACCAGCTTTCAGCATTTGGAAACGCTTTCACTACTCAACTTGGAAAAAAATCTAGACAAAGCTGTTTCTAGCCTGAGCGCGCTGGAAAAACTTACGCTACGCAGCATTTCCAAGCCACAGCACATTGACTTCATAAACGGGTTGAAATCTCCAATTTCTCACTCTGCAACTATGTAGCTTTGAAAACATAGATGCTGCCGCGCAACTGCTCAAATTGAAATATCTACAATTGTGGAGGCTACCCAAACTGGAAAACTTGGACTTTGTATCCCAGATGCAGGGGTTACAGTTTTTGTTCGTGGAAACCCTTAACGGCATTACCCGTTTTCCCAAAGTGGCTGGCTTAAAACATTTACGCAGAGTGAAGATTGCTTCGTGTAAAAACCTAACTGATTTTAGCGAAGTAGCGTACAGCCACTCTATTCGAGAGTTTGCTGTGCAAAATGCTACGCAGCCGAATTTGGATATCTATATCCCGATTATCGAAAACCAGCACATCGAAAATTTGGGTATCGGTCATGAAAAAGCAGCCATACAAAAGGAAATGCAAGCACTTGCGCAAAAACATGGTCGTGAACAAATCACAGTTTGCATGTATCCAGATTTCGAACAGTTCGTATTTGAGTAATTTGATACCAGACATCATTGCCCAAGCATTGTTTTCAGACGACCTGAAGTCAAGTCATCCAATAATAAGAAAGACTACCATGTGGACATTCCCCCATTACACACCCGGCAAACTTCCCGACTGGCAAGCCTTGGAGCATCGCTTCAGTTGGTTTGCCGATATGAAAAACGTGCCGCAGGATCCTGAATGGCACGCAGAAGGCGATGTATTCGTCCATACTAAAATGGTATGCGAAGCCCTGCTGCAACTGCCCGAATTCCAAGCGCTCAGCGAGCAGGAGCAACATATCTTGTTTACCGCCGCCATGCTGCATGATGTAGAAAAACGCAGTACCACCAAACGCGAGATCCAAGACGGCAAAGAGCGGATTGTGTCTCCTAACCATGCCAAAAAAGGTGAATACACTGCCCGCGCCCTGCTTTACACCGAACTTGCCACGCCGTTTGCCGTGCGCGAAGCGATAGCCAAACTCGTGCGTCTGCATGGACTGCCTCTGTGGGCAATCGACAAACCGAGTCCGGAACGCGCCGTCATCGCCGCTTCTTTGCAGGTCAATACCGCTCACCTCGCTATGCTTGCCAAAGCCGACGTTCTAGGTCGCATCTGCCGCGACCAACAGGATATCCTGCTGCGCATCGACTTGTTCCGCGAGCTGTGCGAAGAAAACAGCTGCTGGGGCAAAGCGCGTAATTTCGCCAGCGATTACGGCCGCTATCTCTATCTCAACGGTCGCAGAGACATGCCCTGACTACCAGCCGTTTGACGACCGAACCTTTGACGTATACGCCATGTGCGCCATAGCAGGCAGCGGCAAAGACAGTTACATCAGGCAACGTCTTGCCCATCTGCCCGTGCTGTCGCTGGACGACATCCGCCGCGAGCACAAACTCGACCCCACCAACCCGAAACACAGCGCAGAAGCCGTGCGCTTGGGTAAAGAGCAGGCAAAAGAATACCTGCGCGCCCGCACGTCATTTGTCTTCAACGCCACCAACCTCAACCGCGACCTGCGCAGCAAGTGGCTGCCTATGTTCGCCGACTACGGCGCGCGGGTACACCTGATTTATTTGGAAGTGCCTTACACGCAATTGCTGTCGCAAAACCGTAACCGCGAACATTCCGTGCCGAATGATGTGATACACCGTATGATCAACAAACTGGAAATCCCCGATTACAGCGAAGCGAATACAGTGGATTTTGTGGTTTCTGATTAACCGGCCTGCATCCGAAGTGCGGTTGCCAACCATAAAGGTCAGGCAGCCCGCGAAAATGGGCATCCATCAAATTTCTGGATTTATCTGGGATTGAATAGAAAAGGTCGTCTGAAATCTTTCAGACGACCTTCGTTTTGTGATTTAAGCCTTATGTTTTTTCTTGAGTGCGGCTTTCAGGACGCGTCCTAAAACAAAGCCGACCGTTGAGGGCAGCAGCCAGCTCCGTCCGACGTTGTAAAGACAACAAGCACCTGAGCCGTCAGATCAACCACCACCGCCTCATCATCGAGCGTATGGTGCACTTCATATGCTGGCGGTTACTCCTTGCTGTGTTCCACAGACCTCTCACCTCGTATCAGAGAGTATTTTCCGTGGTCCGGGGATTGTTTTTCTGGCTATAAAACCACCCCAAATGAATAACCCTCTAAGGTAATCTACAAATTAATTTTTAGTTTATAGTCCCCTCACAATTCTCACCAGCTTCAACGCCGAGTCGCGCCACGAGTAGTGCGAGGCATCCTGCAAGCCTTCGAGGATCACGCGGTCACGTACTGCGTCGTTTTCGAGGGAGCGAATCGCTTCAACCCAGGCGGGTGCATCTGCTTGCGGGTCTTCGGTGACGGAAGCGAGAACGGCGTGCGGGGCGATCTCGCGGAAAATATCGATATCGCTAATCACGGCGGGGCAGCCGGCCGCCTGAGCCTCCACCACAGGCAGGCCGTACCCCTCAGCTTGTGAAGCCGTCACCAGTGCGTGCGCAGACTCCAACAGTTCCGCATACTCTTCATCGGAAACCCCGTTGTGCACCACCACGTTCGAGCCTGCCGCCAGGGGAGAGAGCAGCCCCTGCTCTTCGAGCTCGGCGCGGCGCGCATCCGGCATCTTCGACAGCAAATGCAGCGTGTACTCCGGCAGCTCACGCATGGCGTACAGCAGAGTCTCCACATTCTTATACGGCATGAACGATCCCATATACACCAGGTGCCTGCTCGCGCCCTCAGCCCGTGACTTTGCACGGCGCAGAGCCTCGTCCTCACTCACCACCGACCCCGGCTGCGGGGCGTTCGGCACCACGTGCAGCGGCTTCTCCGTCAGCCGGTGCTCACGAATCAGCCGCGCCGTAGACTCCGAAACCGTCACCACGGCATCGGCCCGGTTCAGCAGCATACGCTGCGGTGTGTAGCTCTTATGGAACAGCCGCCACCCCGCACGCACCGGTGCAGGCAAAAACCCCGGAGGGGTCGGGTGGTCGTAATAAATCAGGTCATGCAGGGTCAGCACCAGCTTGAACTTACGCCCCACAGACCCGATCGTCTGCATGGGCGAAAACACCACATCCGGCTTATACTTATTCAGCTGAAGCGCCGCAGTCGGCTCCAGGGGGCCGGTCGGTGAACAAATCTTCACATGCGGCAGACCCGGTAGCATCTGCAGCTGCCGTTCATCACTAATCACCATCACCAGCTGCATATCGGCAACCTCAGGGGTACCGGAATCCATCAGGCCCTTTAACGTCCCCAGCAGTGAGGCAGTGTACCGGCTAATACCATCATGAAAACCAATGCGCGTGTACCGGGCATCAACCATAAGCTTCACAGAAGGAGCCTCCTTCAGGCAGTCAATAACGGGGCGGTGCAGTTGGCGGCTAAAACTCTTCACGCACAAAATCGGCGATCAGCCGTGCCGCCAGGGTGGGAGTCTCATAATGAATTAGGTGCCCAACCTCAGGGATCAAATCAAAACGCTGACCCGGGGACTGCGGGCGTCCCTCAAGAGCCTCAAACATGGCGTCCGCCGTCTCCACTGTGCCAAGGTCATCATCTTCAGCCACCAGCATCTGCACCGGCACCTTAATCTGCGGGGCGTACTGCGCCGCAGTTTTCGAAATTGACACCCGGTACGCCTCAAGCACGCCCCTCCGGGACGCAAAAGACCCAAAATACGCGGCATGCTGCCCATTAATGAACCGGCGCATCAGCGGGTCTTTCGAACGCATCATCACCTCACTGGTAGCGCGCGTAATCAGCTGCGACCGCAGCAGTGCATAGCCCATCCGCTCCGGCAAAGACGCACCCACCCAGTAGTAGAACGACGCCAACGCGGGGCCAGCCTGATGCTTCCCCTCAAGGGCTGGCTCGCTAATAGGGTTAATCAGGCACAGCCTGTCCAGCGTCTCAGGGTGCGCAGCCGCATAGGCGGCAGCCACAATCGACCCGAACGAGTGGCCCACCAGAAGAACCTTCTGCCCAGAGGCAACCCGCTCAATCAAAGCGTGAAGCCACTGCACATAGCTCTCAATACTCACCTGCCCGCTCAGCTCATCAGAGCGGCCAAACCCCGGCAAATCCGGGCTAATAACATCCGCCCCAGGCATGAGCGCCAACAACCGGTTCGCAATAATCTCAAGCCCGTGATGATCCCCACGGAACCCGTGCACCATCAGAACCTTCGGAAAATCCTTCGAATAAAAAACACCCGTATTCATACCCAGCCCGTACTGCCAGTAGCGGGTGCGGACCCCCGCCAAAACAGCCTCATGGCAGGTGCCGGGAATCAGGGGGCCAGGCACACCTTCAAGCACAGTCGCGGGAGTAGTCACAGAAAAACCTTCCGGCCGAAAGAAAACAGGAATACCCTTCATCCTACGGGATGTAGCTGTGTATGTGCTGAATAACACGAAAACCCCGCCACCGCCCGCGCCCATCTTCTGAGAACCGAGACGGAGCGGCACATATAAAGAAACGTTTCTCGGTTCACGCTAAAATAGACAGGTTAGGTTGGTGCCAGCCCGGACGATCCCCCGCGAACCCGCCGGGTGCAGAGCGCCAGCACAGTACGGAACCAACACACGAAGGAATCGCAGTGTCTGCTGAGGTAGAGACCGAACGCACCGAAAACGCGTACGACTTCCGGGCGCAGGAAGCAAAATGGCGCCCCTACTGGGAGAAAACAGGCGTGTACAAGCCCACCGGCAACGCCCCCAAAGGCCGCCGCTACGTGCTAGACATGTTCCCGTACCCCTCAGGCGACCTGCATATGGGCCACGCAGAGGCATTCGCCATTGGAGACATGAACGCCCGCTACTACAAGCAATGCGGCTACGACGTTCTGCACCCCATCGGCTGGGATTCCTTCGGCCTGCCTGCAGAAAACGCTGCCATTAAGAACGGCACCCACCCGAAAGAGTGGACCTACAAGAATATTGACACGCAGGCAGAATCCTTCAAACGCTACGCTATCGCCGTGGACTGGGACCGCCGCCTGCACACCTCAGACCCCGAATACTACAAGTGGACCCAGTGGCTTTTCGAGCAGTTCTATAAGAAGGGCCTGGCGTACCGCAAAGACTCGATGGTTAACTGGTGCCCCAAAGACCAGACCGTGCTCGCGAACGAGCAGGTGGTTAACGGTGCCTGCGAACGATGCGGCACCACGGTCACCAAAAAAATCGCTGAACCAGTGGTACTTCAAGATCACTGACTACGCCCAGCAGCTCCTGGACGATATGGAGCAGCTTGAGGGCAAATGGCCCGAGCGTGTGCTGCTGATGCAGCGCAACTGGATTGGGCGTTCCGAAGGTGCCGAGGTTCGTTTCGAAATTGAGGCTACTGAGGCGCAGCCTGCCGAATCCTTCACGGTCTTCACCACCCGACCGGATACCCTCTACGGTTCAACCTTTATTGTTGTTGCCGCCGACTCTGCCTTCGCCGAGCAGATTGTGGCCCCCGAACAGGCACAGGCGCTAGAGGACTACCGCGAGCAGATTAAGGCCCTCAGCGATATTGACCGCCAGTCATCTGAGCGTGAGAAGACCGGCATGTTCACCGGGCGATACGCAATTAACCCGCTAAACGGTGCGAAACTGCCGGTGTGGGCCTCCGATTACGTACTTGCCGATTACGGTACCGGCGCTATTATGGCGGTGCCTGCGCACGATCAGCGTGACCTTGAATTTGCCAAGAAATTTGACCTGCCGATCGTGACGGTGCTCGATGTTGAGGGCGCGGAAGACCCCGCCGAGTCGGGTATCGCCACTGCGGGCGACGGGGTGCTCATTAACTCCGGTGAGCTGACCGGCCTTCCCAAGGCAGAAGCTATTGCGAAGGCCACCGAGCTGGTTGAGGCCGCCGGAACCGGCGAAGGTAAAGTTATTTACCGCCTGCGCGACTGGTTGCTCTCGCGCCAGCGTTTCTGGGGCACGCCTATTCCCGTGATTCACTGTGAGGACTGCGGCGAAGTACTGGTTCCTGAGGAACAGCTGCCGGTTCTGCTGCCGGATAATCTGCGCGGTGAACAGCTGGCACCCAAAGGACAGTCACCCCTTGCTGCCGCCGATGACTGGGCTATGGTTCCCTGCCCGCAGTGCGGTAAGAGCGCCCGCCGCGATTCCGACACGATGGATACCTTCGTGGATTCCTCCTGGTACTTCCTGCGCTATGTTTCACCCCGCTACGCTGACGGCCCCTTCGACCCGCAGGCGATCAGGGAGTGGGGCGCGGTTGATATGTACGTGGGCGGTGTGGAACACGCGATTCTGCACCTTCTGTATGCGCGTTTCTTCACCAAGGTTATTCGCGATCTGGGGCTGATTGAGCACGGCGAGCCGTTCAAAGCTCTCATGAATCAGGGGCAGGTTCTCAACGGCGGTAAGGCCATGTCGAAGTCGCTCGGCAATGGCGTAAACCTGGGTGAGCAGCTTGATCAGTTCGGTGTGGATGCGGTGCGCACCACCATGATCTTCGCATCCCCGCCCGAAGATGATGTGGACTGGGCGGATGTTTCGCCCGCCGGTTCGCAGAAGTTCTTGGCGCGCGCGTGGCGTGTTGCTCAAGACGTTACCTCCGAACCTGGTATGGATGCGGCATCCGGCGATGCGAACCTGCACAAGCTGGTGGCGCGTACCGTACACGATGTGAAGCAGCTTCTTGATGCGGGCAAGTTCAACGTGGTGGTCGCCAAGACTATGGAGCTGGTGAACGCTACCCGTAAGGCGATCGATTCGGGCGCCGGGGGAGCAGACCCCGCCGTGCGCGAAGCCGCCGAGACCATCGCAATCTTGTTGTCACTCTACGCGCCGTACACCTCCGAGGACATGTGGCACGCCCTGGGGCACGATAACCCGGTACTGACCGCAGGTTTCCCGCAGGTGGACGAGTCCCTGCTGGTGGATGATACCGTCACCGCAATCGTGCAGATCAAGGGTAAAGTGAAGGCACGCCTTGAGGTACCCAAGGATATTTCTGAGGCTGAGCTCGAAAAACAAGCCCTGAAGGATGAGACCATCGCGAAGCTGGTGGAAGGCTCCGAAATCCGTAAGGTGATTGTGCGAGCCCCCAAACTGGTGAATATCGTCATCTAGCGTTTTCAGAACGTTAATGCGGTGCCGCCGGAAGAAAACCCGAAAAGTGTTTTCTTCCGACGGCACCGTTCTTTTTAGCCGTGTCTTTTTAGCTATGATGAGAAAGTCGGTCAGCGCAGAAAACACCGCATTTTCAAGATTCAGGAGGGTGCTCTATGGGACGCATCGCCATTGTGACAGACTCAGCCGCCGCCATTACCCCTGAAAATCTTAAGGAGCGGCAAAAACGCGGCGGCTTTGCCGTGGTACCCATGCCGGTAGCCATCCAAGAAGCAACCGTGCGCGCAGGAATCCGGGGGCCCCGAACCGAGACAAACACCCGCGATGTGACTGGCCTGGGCCCCGAAGAGATGGACGAAGCCATCCTCATGGCGCATGTTCTGGGGAACACGGTCAATACCTCCGGCCCCGCACCCGGTGTTTTTGCCGATACCTACGACGCTCTCGTTGACGAAGGGTACGAGCATATTCTGTCGATACACCTTTCAGGAGAGCTCTCTGGAACCGTTGAAGCCGCTCGGGTAGGTGCACAGCTTTCTAAAGCGCGAGTGACCGTGCTCGACTCCCGCACTATTGCTGGGGCCTACGGGCACGCGGCACTGCACGCCCACAAAGGTGGCCGATACCTGCGACACCCCTGAGGAGCTCGCCGAAATAGTCACCAGCATATGCGCCGCAACCGATATTTATTTCTACATTCCCACTCTTGATGCGCTCCGCCGCGGGGGCCGTGTCTCGCCCGCCTTAGCGATGGTCGGGCAGATGTTCCAGATTAAGCCCATTGGTACGGTTGCAGATGGAAAACTGACCTATGTTGAGCGGCCCCGCACCGCAACACGTGCGAAAGAACGCCTCACGCAGATTATTCGTGAAGCCTGCGCAAAACACCGCTCAGTGAAAAAACCGCCTGCGGATGCGGCGGCGAAACACGGCGTGCGGCCAACCGGTCACGTGGTGGCACTGCACCATATGGGCAACCTTGCAGAAGCTAAAACCCTGCAAGAATCCTTGGGTGCGTACGCTTTGGATGCCGCTCTTAGCCCCCTGCCGCCCGTGTTGGCCGCGCATTCAGGCCCGGGTGCTCTAGCGGCAATCGTGTACTAAGCCCATTACCGGTTCGTAGGGTCATAAACCGTCATATTCAGGGTGTGCGCGGTTCTTGGCTGTGTATAAGTGCAGCTTTCAGATGTGAATAACTATTTTTGATAACTAAAATCAGGTTTTTATCCACATATTTACTATTTGCCTAATTTTAATGCCTTATAAAGCAGTAACCTGGGCACATGAACGAGCCTAACCACACCACAGCACACCCTGACGGTGAGACGAACATCCCGCCCGAAACCGCCCCGGGCACACCGTACCGTGAGCAGAAAACACCCCGCCCCAATGCGGCTGCACCCGGTGACGGCACCCCAACGGAACAGGACGACGATCCAACCCTCGCCCTCAACCGGGAACAGCTCATCCCACACGCTGCGGGCCCCGAAGCGGAAGAGCCGCAAGAGCTGCCCCCAGAGCCTGAGCCAGAAGAAAAGCAGCGGGACGCGGCCGCCCACTACCTTGACCGCATCCGCGAGCGCAGCACCCCACCGGCTGAAACAGCACGCTACAAGGCGCTGCACGATACCGCCGACACCCACGTCACAACGCCGCCTGAGGATAAAGGTGACGAGCTAGCTCGTGAAGAACCCGGCGGCTACCGCACCACCTACGCCAGGAGTCTTGATGAGTACCCGGATTATTTGGAGGAGTACTCACGTCCCCGCCGGGTTTCTGCGCGAGAAGAACCGGAAGAGTCCCTATAGGGGATCAAGACCCCTCCGGGCTGATTACGCGCCGTGACTATTTCCCGGACGAGTGGGAAGAGTACGCCCCAAGGGGTAACCGGTCGATCCGCAGCTATGTTAGCCCCAAAGCTCTTATTGCGTTGGGGGTGGTGGCGTGCGTGATCACGGTGTGGGCTATTTTTCAGATGGGGGCCGCGCCGAGGGCGTCAGAGGCCTCTGAGCCGACGGCTCCGCACGGTGGGGTGGAGCAGTCCCAGCCCGCCCCGCAGCGCAGTGCATCCGCTTCGACTGAGCCCTCCCATACGGCGCAGGGGAGTGCGGCACCGAACCCTGAGCCGAGTAAAGGTACGATCCGGGTGCATGTGGCCGGTGCAGTGAAGGCTCCGGGGGTGCATACGCTCCCTGCGGATGCGCGGGCTGTTGATGCGCTCACCGCCGCCGGTGGGGCCACCGGTGAGGCAGATTTAAACCGGGTGAACCTGGCGGGTTCCCTCTCCGACGGGGTGCAGCTGTATATTCCGAAGGAGGGCGAAGAAATTCCGCAGGCGCCCGCAAACGGAGGTGCCGGTGGCTCCGGTACGGCTGGGGCTAGTCAGGGCGCGTCCAAACCGGCTGCTGGTGGGGCGTCTGCGAGTGCCTCCGCTGGGGCTAAGGGTTCGGCAAGTGCGGCGTCGGGCGGGCAGGTGAACCTGAATACGGCCACCGCCGAGCAGTTGCAGACTCTTCCGCGTATTGGCCCGGCTTTGGCTGCCCGGATTATTGCGTGGCGTGATGAGCACGGCGGGTTCAAGAGCGTGGACGAGCTGGACGCTGTTCCCGGTATTGGCCCGGCGATGATGACTTCGCTTCGTCCGCTGGTGACGGTGTAATGGCGCACCGGGGCGTGAGGAATAGTGTTGGGCCTTCTGCGGTGGGGCGGCTGAGGGGAGAGCCCGCCGGGGGTGGGAGAGCTACCGTACCGGGCACCGTCGGCGCCACGACCGGTCGGTGAGTGCGCTGATTCGGTTGGATGCGCGTCTTATCCCGGCGGTGGCCGCCCTGTGGGCGTTTACGGCTTTTGCTTTATTGGGCGGCACTTTTGAGACGGTTAAGGTGGCCGCAGTGCTGTGCATTGTGGCTTTGGCGGTTGCGGTTGGGGCGCTTTATCTTCCCGAAGGTGTCGGCACTAGTGTGGCAGAACGCCCGGGTCATTCTGGGGTGCAGCCGACGGGGGTGCGGCGGGTGTGGCGTTCGGCCCGGCCTTACGTTGTGTTTATGGGTGTGTGGGTGCGGGGTGCGGCTCCGCAGGCGGTAGCGCATCTGTGCCTTATCGCGTTGGTGCTGGTGGCGCAGTCGGTTCTGCTGACAGCACGCGGGATTGATACGGACCGTTCTACGTTGCGTCAGGTTCAGGGGGGCTTCTGTGCGTATTACCGGCATGGTTTCTGAGGTGCGGGCGGCTGATGCCCGTACTTCCCTCATCCTGCTCAAGGCAGAGACCGCGCAGCTGGGTCACGAGGTGGTGCCCTTAGGGGAGACGGTGCGCCTGTATCAGGCTGCGGCACGGAAAAATACCCGTTCTGCCGCCGGATCGGGGAAGGCCGCCCCCACCCCGGGGACGCGAGTAACGGTAATTGGAACGGTCGAAAACAGGGGAGCTGCCGCCTACCTTAAAGAGGCATATGTGTATGCTCCGGGGGAGGTGGTGAACCCCTCAAACACCGCGATTCTGCGCACCGCGTTGCGGGAGCACGCTGTGGCCCGTATTGGTGCTGAGCCCGCCGCACTCACCTTGGGGATGGCCTACGGCGATGATTCGGCAATGCCTAAACCACGCGGGAGAACTATAAACTTAGCGGGCTCAGCCATCTTACGGCGGTGTCGGGGGCGAATATTGCCATTATGTTTCTGCTCGGTTACCGCGTGGGGCTGCTGCTGAGGTTGCCGCGTCGTTCCCTTGTGTTTGCGGGCGCCGGGGCGGTCGCGGCGTACACTATGCTGCTGGGGTTTGAGGGGTCGGTGGTGCGGTCACTGACGATGGGTGCGCTTGGTGCGCTGGCGCTCATTCGCGGCACGGGGCGTAATACGCTGAGCGCCTTGACGACGGCGCTGCTTCTGTGTCTGGTGTTCTCGCCTTCGCTTGCGCTTGATATGGGGTTTGCGCTGTCGGCGGTGGCCACCGCATCCCTGGTTCTTGTGGCCCCTTCCCTCACGCGGCTGCTATCGGCTGTGCTGCCGCATACTTTGGCGGAGCTGATGGCTGCGGCTACCAGCGCCTCCCTGTGGTGCGCCCCGCTTATTGTGGGAATGAGCGGCAATGTGCCCCTGTACGGGGTGGCTGCGAACCTATTAGCTGCACCGTTGGTGCCGCTGACCATGTTCGCCGGTTTGGCGGCATTTGGGGCGTGGGTGGCGGGGTTCACCCCGCTTGCGGATGCGTCCCTGACGGTGGCGGCCCTACCGGCGGGGCTGATTGAACGGGTCAGTACGTTCTTTGCCAAAGCCCCGGGGAACCCGTGGCAGGTTGAGGCTTCCGCTGCAGCCGTAGCGGTGGCGTCTGCGGTGGTTCTTGGGGTGAGTGTGCTGTTCTGGGCGGGTGATGCGTGGCAGTACCGCCGGAGCCACCACGGGCAGTGGGCGAGAGAAAATACCAGAATACCGAACGAACGCTCGGTACAGGATGGAGTGCGCACCCCGCAAAACAGCGCCCGACTGATACGGGCACACGCTCACCTGGAGGCTTCTGCCCAACCCGCGCCTCCTCGGCCCCTTCCACCGGGGCTGAAAAGCCCCACCCGCATCGCCCGCCGAACCCCGCCCCGGTATGATGGGTAAAGCACGGTTTTATCCCGCCGCACCGTGTGGGATAACCGCCAGATTCAGACACTACCGTGCGCCCACCGCGCACCACGGAAAGGACACTATGGCACAGCGGGCAAATGGGCGGCGCGGCCGAGGCGGCGCACTCGATAACGCGTGGCGCACCGTTGAACCGGCACCCGCTGTGCTCCTGTACGGGGCCGAAGAATACTTTGCGTCCCGCGCCAGGCAGCGCCTGCGGGGTTTGTACGGCAGCGCCCACCCCGATCTTGAAATAGTGCGGATGAACGCCTCCTCCTACACGCGCGGGGACCTGACAATTCAGGCAAGCCCCTCACTGTTTGGCTCCACCAAGCTCATTGAGGTTGAGGCATTAGGGGCCATGAACGACGATTTTCTCACCGACGCACTCGCTTACCTTAGCGCCCCCGAACCCGGGATTATGCTGGTTATGCACCACTCGGGAGGGAATCGCGGTAAGAAGCTGATCGATACGGTGCGCACTCAGTTCACGCTGGTGAACTGCAAACCGCTAAAAACCGACCGGGAGAAAACAGAGTTCATTCACAGCGAGTTTTCCTCGGCAAAGCGGCGCATCGCACCGGCGGCGGTTACCCTGCTCGCCGCTGCCGCAGCCGATACCGCCGAACTGGCCTCCGCATGCGCCCAGCTGATTGCCGATATCCCCGGGGATATTACCGAAGACGCGGTGAACCGCTACTATAGCGGGCGCACCGAGGTGACCGCGTTCAGGGTGGCGGATGCGGCGATCGCGGGTAACGCTCCCGAGGCGATGCGCCTGCTGCGTCATTCGCTCTCTACCGGCACCGAACCTATCCCCATGCTGGGCGCCTTAGCGATGCGGGTACGTAATATTTCGCGCGCACACGGGGCGCGAGCAAGCTCCACTGAGCTGGCGCAGCAGCTGGGAATGGCCCCCTGGCAGGCTGAGCAGGCGATCCGTGACGCCCGGCGGTTCAGCCCCGCCCAGCTGGCGCATATTGTGCGGATGCTCGCTGAAGCAGATGCGCAGCTCAAAGGTGAAGGGCAGGACCCGGTGTACGCGATAGAGCGTGCCGTTCTGAGTATCGCTATGCCCGGCGGCAGGTAGGGCCGGGTGAAGGCACCCGGGCGGGTGCGGCATAATGGTTGGATGCGCGAAACTTTGAAGAAAATGTTTTATGCCGCCCTACCGTTTTTGCGGAAGGCCGCAACCGATGCCTTTGAGAATGCTTCCGGGAATAAGCAGCAGTCCGCTGCCGATCAGCCCGCCTCCAACCACACCACCAGTGACGACGCCGGGCGTTCGCAGGCGCCAAGCCCGGCCACCGTTGCGAAGAAACGCCCCGCCAAAGATACGGCGCAGAAGCAGGGCTCGCCCGCACGCCCCGAACCAGCTGGGGGTTCCGCTTCTTCTGGGTCGGATTACCCCGGTGATTACCGTGGCGCCATCGATTTTGAGTACACGCCCTCACTGGATGGGGACGCCGACCCCGGAGAAATTGTGTGGACCTGGGTTCCTTTCGAAGAGGACCACTCCCAGGGTAAAGACCGCCCGGTGGTTTTGGTGGGCCGTGACGGGCAGTACCTGCTGGCGCTCATGATGACCAGCAAGGACCACAATAACCGTGAGCACGCCGACCGTGACTATCTTGATATTGGTACGGGCCCCTGGGATGCGCAGGGCCGCCCCTCCGAGGTGAAGCTGAACCGGGTGATTCGGGTGCGCCCGGAGCAGATGCGCCGTGAGGGTGCGATTATGCCTCAGGGCACGTTCAAGCAGATTCAGGATGCGTACACCCGCCGTAACGGTTAGGCTCCGGCGCAGAGGGTGCGGGTGCCCAACCCGCACCGCCGGAAGCGCAGTTTATCTGCTATGATATGTGGTTGAGTGTCCGATGGTCATCGGGCACTGCTGGCCGATTGCCATAGGCATCCCCACGCCGCTCAGTCAATGATCGGTCAGCGTCGCCCTCACCGACCAATAAGACAAACAGAAAGTTTAACCGTGGCTAATATTAAGTCCCAGAAGAAGCGTATCCTCACCAACGAGAAGGCTCGCCTGCGTAATAACGCCATTAAGTCTGAGCTGAAGACCGCAACCCGCAAGGTTAAGGAAGCGGTTGAGGCACAGAACAAAGAAGCCGCTGAAGAGGCCCTGCGCTTTGTGAGCCGTAAGCTGGACAAGGCTGCTTCGAAGGGCGTTCTGCACAAGAAGAACGCTGCTAACAAGAAGTCCGGTCTTGCCAAGCTGGTAAACAAGGCTTTCTAAGCAAAACCGCCCGTATTGGGCGTGTCTTTTGTGAAGTGAGTTAATCCCCCGTCGGTTCCTTACCGGCGGGGGATTTTCTGCACCCTACCAGCCGAATGCTACCCGGTGCAGGCTCAGCACCCGCATCGGACTATCTAGGCTCCCCGCAGGTGTCTTGTTTCGTCAGGGCTGGCACCGGCTCATCTTCATAATTTAGCTCGGATGACCGCCGGGTCCATGCCACGGTGGATGGCCGGTATACAATGAGCGGTACTACCGTATTCACCGATACCGAAAAGAGCAATCTATGGGTCATCACAACTTCCCGCCCGCCCGAGTCTTTGAGACATTCGCAAAAGAAAATACTGAGCGCCCGCGAGGTATTCGCAGTTTCTTTAATGCTGCCTCCACCAGTGGCGACTACACCACCATCATGCTGGTGGGCATGCGTTCTCGAATCGATCCGGCAGGTAACGGCGAAGATGCCCTTGATATTATCCACCGCGCCTTCGATCCGTGTGAGGAACTGCCGGGTATCGATATGGACCCGTTCTTCGACTATACCCTTGCGCCCGCGCACCTATACTCGGATGGGGAGTCCGCCAGTCAGCTGGTGTTCCCAAAACTATTTTTTAACAGCATCGAAGTACCCGAGCAGAAACTACGCCTGCTGATTGTCACCGGCCCCTCACCCACGCTGCACCTGAAAAAATTTACGGACAAGTTCTTCCGGTACGTGCTCAAGCAAGGCATTCAGCACGCCGTTTTCGTTGAGACCAACGAGGCGCAGGTTCCGCATACCCGCCGCTACCCGCTGGCCCTCACCAGTTATGACGAGCAGCTGACCGCGGTGCCCGGCATCGGTGTTGAGATGCACACCGGCCCGGTATCCCCAACGACTATACTGGCGAACCAGGCCCAGCAGGCGGGGCTGGGGCGTTCCCTCACCCTGCGGGTGGGCATCCCCGGGTACCTCTCAGCCGAGGCGCAGAACCCGCGCGCCGTCGTCGATATGATTAAGGCCCTGGAGAAGATTCTGGGCATTACCGTCGATTCGGAAGAGTACACCGAGCTGCAAGCCAAAGCAGACTCGTGGGAGCAGGAACTTGCAGATGAGATGGCTGATGACTTCGAGAAAGTTGAGATTGTGCGCGAATACGAACAGCGCGTGGACGAATCCCTACAGTCGGTCTCTGGGGAAGAGCTGGCCAACGATATTGAGGAGTTCCTGGGCACCCTCACCGAAGACACCTCCGGCGGCGCTGATGGTCACTCACAGTAGCTCCCGGTAGAATAGGTGCTGGTATTTACATCGTCACCAGGAGACACACACCCATGAGCACCCCCACCGGCGCCGTTAACCGACGTGGCCCGTTCCGCCCCGGCGAGCGCGTTCAAATCACTGATGAGCGCGGCCGCATCACCACCATCACCCTCGCCGAGGGCGGCGAGTACCATTCGCACCGTGGCTTTTTGAAACATGACGATTTGATTGGCGCTCCCGAAGGCACGGTCGTTACCAACACGCACGGGGTGCAGTACCAGGCGCTGCGGCCGCTGTACAAGGGATTTTGTGCTGTCCATGCCGCGCGGTGCCGCCGTGGTGTACCCGAAGGACGCGGCACAGATTATTGTCAAGGGCGATATTTTCCCGGGTGCCCGCGTGGTCGAGGCCGGGGTAGGTTCAGGGGGCGCTGTCCATTGCGCTGCTGCGGGCTGTAGGAGATTACGGCCGCGTGCACTCTTTTGAGCGCCGCGCAGAATTTGCTGAGGTTGCCCAGGCGAATATTGAGACCATGTTCGGCGGGCCGCACCCGGCCTGGGCGCTCAGCATTGGGGACCTGCAGGATACGCTGCCTGAAGCTGAGCAGCCCGGTAGTGTGGACCGGGTGGTGCTTGATATGCTCGCCCCCTGGGAGTGCCTGGATGCGGTGGCTCAGGCGCTTGCCCCCGGCGGGGGTGCTGGTCTGCTACGTGGCAACTGTTACCCAGATGTCCCGCCTGGTGGAGGGGCTGCGCCTAGATGGGCGGTTTACCGAGCCGGAATGCGATGAGACGATGGTGCGCGGCTGGCATGTGGAAGGGCTGGCGGTCCGCCCGGATCACCGGATGGTGGCGCACACCGCGTTTTTGGTGGTTGCCCGCCGCCTAGCAGACGGGTCGGCCCGGCTGGCACCGAAACGCCGCGCCTCAAAGAGCGATTTTTCGGATGCGGACATGGACGCGTGGATTCCCATGAACGTGGGGGAGCGTGAGGTGACCGATAAGAAGGTTCGCCGCGCCGTACGGGACGCAAAAAACCTGGCGCAGAATGCGGCCGCCGCGCACCAGATCGCGGTTGAGGAAAGCCGCCAAGGCGGAGACGAATAAACGGTCAGCACACGCCCGGCACGGCGGGTACCCCACCACGCAGCACGTGTGGTGTAGTGGTTTTTACTGGTTTTCTTACGGGGAGCGAGGATTGATGAGCGGTTCAGAACCTGCACAGCACACGGAAACGCAAGGCCAGCAGCCCAGCCCGGCGCCGCACTATTCCGCGTCCTATGCTCAAACCCCCGGTGCTGCACCCGGGCCCATGCCCTCAGCGCGGGCTGTCAGCCCCCCAAGAGTATGATGCGCTGCTCAGGCGGCTCAGCGCCGCCGAAAGCACCCGCACCAATATGGAGAGGAACATCCGCAGCGCCGGGGAGAAAAACCGCAAACTGGTGGAGGCGCTGACCCGCGCCAAAGCCGAAATTGAGCGGCTGAGGGTTTCCCTTGCTCAGCAGGTGATGCCGCCGCTGAATTCGGCGCTTATTCTTGCGGTAGGTACCGGCCGCACCACCTACACGCAGCTGGCCGACGGTAAAACCCCGGCAGAGACCGAAGACTACCTGGATGTGCAGGCTGGGGGTCGGCTGGTGCGTGTCCCCATATCACCGCTGCTTGAACGCAGCGACCTGGCCCCGGGCATGACCGTGCTGCTGAACGAGCAGTCCGAGGCGGTACTCTCACTCGGCTATGAGGGCTACGGTGATGTGGTGACGGTGCGTGAGGTGCTCACCGACGCTAAGGTGCTCATTGATACCGCCTCCGGGGCGCAGCAGGTGGCGCGCATCGGCGGCGCCCTAGCCTCTGAAACGCTGCGAACCGGGGATGCTGTGACACTCGATACCCGCACCCGCATGATCACCGCGAAAGTACCGGCATCACGCTCCCAAGAGCTGGTACTTGAAGAAATTCCGGACATCTCGTACGCGCAGATTGGTGGCCTCACCACCCAGCTGGAGCAGATCCGTGATGCGGTTGAGCTGCCCTATTTGCACCCCGAAATTTTTGAACGCTACCACCTGGCGCCGCCCAAAGGTATCCTGCTGTACGGCCCGCCCGGCAACGGTAAAACCATGATCGCTAAGGCAGTAGCGCACGCGCTGGCCGAACGCGCCGCCGCGTTAAACCCCGGGGCTAATACTCGCGGGTACTTCCTCAATATTAAAGGCCCTGAACTTCTCGATAAGTTCGTGGGCGAAACCGAACGGCAGATCCGGGATATTTTTACTGCGGCCCGCGAAAAAGCGCAGGCAGGGCACCCCGTGGTGGTGTTCTTCGACGAGATGGAGTCCCTCTTCCGTACGCGCGGCACCGGCCGCTCCTCCGATATTGAGACCACAATCGTGCCGCAGCTGCTTGCCGAAATTGATGGTGTGGAATCACTCAAAAACGTAATTGTTATTGGTGCAACCAACCGTGAAGACCTCATTGATGCGGCCGTGATGCGCCCGGGCCGCCTAGACCTAAAAATCCGTATTAACCGCCCGGACGCCGCTGGGGCAGCCGAAATTTTTGCGCTGTACCTCACCGACGACCTGCCGTTTGATACCGCCGAAGTGGACCGCCACGGCTCGGTGGACGCCGCGGTTCAGGCGATGATTTCGGCAGCCGTGCAGCAGCTGTACTCGCGTACCCCCGCCAACGCCTACGCCATAGCCCGCGTAGACTCAGCACACACCAAATCGGGGGCAGCGTTGACGGGGCACACGCTGTACCGCGGGGATTTCGCGTCGGGTGCGGTCATCCGCAATATTGTGGACCGCGCCAAAAAACAGGCCATTAAAGAGCAGCTGGACACCCTCATCACAGCCCCCGGTGTGTCCCTGCGGTGGGAGAAATCACTGGAGGTATCGGCACCCGTCACCTGCTGGAGGCGGTACGCGCCGAGTTCGAAGATCAGGTGGAGTTGCCTCCGCTGCCGGATATTGAGGATGCGCTCGCCATGGTCGGGGTGCGCGGGCGGATTGTGTCGGTGGAACCGGCCCACACCGTTGCCCGTGCTGTCCCTGACGAGTTGAAGGAGTAGCAGTCAGATGCGTACACCACGGTATGGGGTGTCCCGCGTGATGGGTGCGGAAACCGAATATGGGGTGATTGCCCCCGCCGCGCCCGGGACGAACCCCACCATCCTGTCGGCAATGGTGGTAAACACCTACTCTAAGCTGGTGGCTGCCCGGGAGGCTGCGCTGCGGGGAGAGGTTGAGTCCCGTGCGGCTCAAGCGCAGCGGGCCCTATGGTCTGCGGAGTCTGAGTCCCCGCTCACCGATGCGCTGGGGGGAACGATGAGCGAGGCGCAGGCACATGTGTCGCAGCTGACCCATACCCGCCGTGAGCTCACAAGCGAAGATATTGCTTTAGAGGCGCTGCGTGAGGCCGGTATTGATGGGGATCAGCAGATGATTCACGGCCGTGGCGGCTACCCGGAGCGGCTGGACTGGGACCGGGTTACGATGAACACGATCTGCCCAATGGGGCACGTCTTTATGTGGATCATGCGCACCCCGAGTATTCGTCCCCGGAGACGCTCACACCTGCCCAGGCGGTGCTCTACGACGCGGCAGGTGATGCTATCGCGTATGAGGCTCTTGCTGAGATCGCCCGCCACGCCGAGGATCGTCTGCCCGCCGTGAAGCTGTATAAAAATAACACTGATTCTAAGGGCCAGTCGTACGGTGCCCACGAGAATTACCTGGTGGATCGTACGGTGCCTTTTGATGAGGTGGCTCAGGGGCTCCTGCCGTTCTTTGCAACCCGCATAATTTTCACGGGTGCCGGGCGTGTGGGTATTGGCGTCAATGGTGAGAAACCGGGTTTTCAGATTAGTTCCCGCGCCGACTTTTTGAACGCACCGTGGGGCTTGAGACCACTATCCGGCGGCCTATTATTAATACCCGTGACGAGCCGCACGCCGATTCTGAGAGGTACCGGCGTCTGCATGTTATCCCAGCTGATGCTAACCTCTCTCACTACTCGAACCTGCTGAAGTTCGGTACTGCGGCGCTGGTGTTAAACCTGATCGAGTCGGGGCGGGTACCGTGCATCCAGCTCACCGACCCGGTGGCGGCGATGCACACGGTCAGCCACGATACGACCCTCAGCGCGCAGCTTCCTGTGGCGCAGTATCCCGGTGGTGCTGCAACCGCCACAGCCTTGGAGGTGCAGCGCACTTACCTGAAGGCTGCGCTGGCTCATGAAGAGAGTAACCCCGCCGGCGTGGATGAGCCGACCCGGCAGATCCTTACCCTGTGGGGGCAGGTGCTGGATACGCTGGGACGGGACCCGATGGAGCTTGCCGACCGCCTGGATTGGGTGGCGAAGTACGCGCTGGTGCGCGGCTATGTAGCTAAAGGTGTTGCCTACAGCGACCCCAAACTGAAGGCGCTCGATTTGCAGTACGCTGATATTGACCCTCAGCGCGGGCTGTACCATCGGCTGGTTGCGCGCGGGCGTATGCGCACCCTGTTCACTCCGGAGCGTATTGCGCGGGCGGGGCGTACCCCACCGGAGCAGACCCGCGCCTATTTACGCGGCACTCTCATGAGCCGCTGGCCGGATGAGGTGATCAGTATGAACTGGGATACGGTTGCGTGCCGGGGTAAGTACTCGCGGGAGCTGACCCGGCTGGTGATGCCTGAGCCGACCCGCTATAACCGTTCGGAGGTTGAGCCGCTGCTGGAGCGGGCGCGGCATTCGGATGAGCTGTTACAGTTATTGGCGCACGGTAATGCCGCCTCATAAACCCGTTCGTTGGCGGCGGTTCAGCAAGGCCGTCGCTTTTAGGTGAAGGAGAGAGTTGATTATGTCACGTGAACGTATGAGTGCCTCGGAACCGCTGGGGCAGGAGCAGGCCCAGGAGCAGGAGCTGACGCTGGCTTCCCATTCGGCGGTGCAGGATGTGAGCGAGGTCGATGACCTGCTGGACGAGATTGATGGGCTGCTGGCTGAAAACGCCGAAGATTTTGTGACCGGTTTTGTGCAAAAGGGCGGCCAGTAGGGACGCGGGGGCGCGGTAATAGCTGAAGCGCCCCGCACCGTAGTAGTGCCGGTGAGGAAGAAGAGTAGTGCAGCAACGCATCGTTGGTATTGAAACCGAGTTTGGTCTTAGCTACGTGCCCAAGGGCCTTGGCAGGCTTAGTAATGAGGAGGCGGCAGCGGCTTTGTTTAAGCCGGTGCTGGATGAGTGGCGCTCCACAAACGTATTCCTGCCAAATGGTGGTCGCCTGTACCTGGACGTGGGCTCGCACCCCGAGTACGCCAGCGCCGAGTGCGCCAGTATTGAGGAGCTGTTAGCGCAGGAGCGGGCCGGTGAGCTGCTGTTGGCGCGTTTAGCGCGGCAGGCCCAGCAGCGTCTGCGCACCGAAGGGGCACACGGGACGCCGCTTGAAGGGTCGTTCTACCTGTTGAAAAATAATGTGGACTCTGCGGGTAATTCCTACGGCAGTCACGAGAACTACCTGATTAGCCGTAAACTGGCGTTCCCCACGCTTATTGAGCAGCTGGTGCCGTTTTTAGTTACGCGTCAGATTCTGGTGGGCGCCGGTAAAACCCATCCGAAAGGCGGACCGGTGTCTGGTTCGACTGACCCGGCTTCAGCGACCGGTGTGCCCTCGTTTTCGTTCTCTCAGCGGGCGGACCATATTTGGGAGGCGGCCAGCACCTCCACCTCGCGGGTGCGTCCACTGATTAATACTCGTGATGAGCCGCACGCGGATGCCTCAAAATACCGGCGGATGCACGTGATTAATGGGGACTCAAATATGGCTGAGCCGACCGTGCTGCTCAAGATTGTGAGTACGGATCTGGTGCTGCGCATGCTGGAAGATCGTTTCCCGCTGACCAGCCTGAATATTGTTTCAGTGCCTCAGGCGTTGCGTGCTATTAGCCACGATATGAGCGGGTCCGCCGCATTTGAGACTGCTGACGGGCAGCGGTATACGGCCTTGAGTGTGCAGCGCCACTACCTGGATGCCGCCCGCAAGTACGTGGACTGGCATGGGGAGCATCATCAGCACGTGGGTTACGCCCTCGATTTGTGGCAGCGTACCCTGGATGCGGTGCACAGCGGCGACTACAGCAGTATTGATACCGAGATTGACTGGGCTATTAAGAAGAAACTGTTAGACGCCTATATTTCCCGGGCGCAGGCTGCGGGGCAAGAGACCAGTTACGCGAGCGCACGCATACGACAGCTGGATTTGGCGTACCATGATATTGACCCGGATCGTGGGGTGTACCATGCGCTGGTGCGCCGTCAGGCGGTAAAAACTGTGTTACCTGCCGGAGCCGCCGAACACGCAATTGATGAGCCTCCAGCGACTCGCGCCCGGTTGCGTTCGCAGTTCGTTAAGGCGGCAAAGGCAGCAGGGGAGCAGTTCACGGTGGACTGGGTGCACATGCGGTTAAACGCCTACCCGCAGCATACTGTGGTGTGTAAAGATCCGTTCCAAACACACAGTGAACAGGTGGATGAGGTGGTCGCTATGCTGGGGCATAAACACCCCGAACCGCCCGCACCGCCGTTAATCTAGTTTTTGCTCTTGAGCCCGGGTGCAGCCCCTTAGATGGTGGTTTCATCACTCACAGCGTACTGCGTGTGACCTTCCGCCCCTTGTGGCGGTAGCATGGGTTTTTGAGTGTCGATTCAAATCACCAACCAACCGAAAGGAAGCCTTCGTGCTGAAGCATCATAAAAAAGCAGCGGCCGCGTCTGTGTTGTGTCTGAGCTTACTGCTGAGCGCCTGTGGAAATAACGATAAAGGGAATCTTGATAAAGTACAGTTCGATTTGAAGAACGCCACCGCGGAGCCTTCAGCGTCGTTTGAACAGCCTTTTGCCGCCACCGCTGATGTAAGCCGCACGCTTGAGGAAGGTAACGGCGAATCGATTCAGGACGGCGATACGATTCTGCTGAAATACGCAGTTATCAACGGTGAAAACGGCAAGGTTGAAAATAGCAACCACAAGCAGTCTCCCACGCAGCTTCCCATGGATGATCGTTTTAAACAGCTTTCCCCGAAGATGTACGAGCAGATTAAAAAGCTGAAGGTGGGTGGGTCATTCGCTTTCAGCTCTAACCGAGACCGTAAGGCTACCCCTTCTGCTGATTCGGATGCTCACCCAACTGTCAGCCCCGGCACCGCAACCGCGATTGAGGTGTACACCATTGCCGGTAAGGTGGCGAAGGAGCCTAGCGGTACTGAGCAGCCTGTTGATCCGTCGCTTCCTTCCTTCACATATAAGGATGGTAAAGCCGAGGTTAAGCTTCCTGAAAATAAGGGTGAAGAGCCGAAGGAGCTGGTCTCGAAGGATCTGATTACCGGTAATGGTAAAAAAGTTGAAGAGAACGACACGGTCTATGTTCGTTACGTGGGTGTTAGGTGGTCTGATGGGAAGGTCTTTGACGGGAACTTTGAGGGTAATAAACCTATCGCCGAATTATCTCTTCAAGGGGTAGTGCCCGGGATGACAAAGGGCCTGACGGGGAAGACTGTTGGTTCCCGCGTGGAACTTGTTATTCCGACTGACCTTGCGTACCGTAACCAAGGACCAAGCGAAGCACAGGGTCCCCTTGTGTTTGTGGTGGATATTTTGGGTGCCGCGAACGACCCGTCCGCAGCCCAGAAGAAACAACAGGCTGAAGAGTATAAGAAACAGCTGGAGAAGGCGGCTTCCGCCTCCGCTAATCCTTCTGGTGGTGCGGCTCCTTCGCAGACCCCGGCGCCCTCCGGTGATGGTTCAGCTTCCGCTTCTGCCAGCCCGGCTGCGACCGAGCAGAAACCTAGTGAGAGCGCATCCACCAAGTAGGTAGCCCGCAGTTTTGTGCGGTACCCGCGCTTTGAGGGCGCGCCGTCGCGGGTGTGCGGCCCGCGCACTCATTCACATCACTGAAATTAGTATTCTAAGGAGACACATGTCATTTGGTCAGCGTAACCTCGACCGGCAGAAGCCCGAAATCGAGTTCCCCGAAAATGGGGCCCCCACCGAGCTTGTGGTGAAGGATTTAATTGAGGGGCACGGCGCGCAGGTTGTGCCCGGCTCCCGCGTACTCGCCCACTATGTGGGGGTGGCGTTCTCAACCGGTGAGGAGTTTGACGCCTCGTGGAACCGGAATGAGCCGCTGCCGTTCCAGGTGGGTGTGGGCCAGGTGATCCGCGGCTGGGATGAGGGCCTGATCGGGATGAAGGCCGGTGGCCGCCGCCGCCTCGAAATCCCGGCTGATATGGCCTACGGTGATCGCGGTGCCGGCAGTGCTATCGCCCCGGGAGAGTCCCTGATTTTCGTGGTTGACCTATTAGAGGTTCGTTAACCACAGTCCGTCTAAAAGTAAAGGTGTTTTCGCTGCTGCGTCCTGCCTGAGCCAACCGGCTTCGGCGGGACGCAGCCTTTTATAGGTGCTCGCCCCTGCCCTTTCGGGTGGAAACCGTAGAATGGTGGGTATGGAAGAACTCTTCAGGGTGTACCATCTGCTGGCGTGCAGCCCCCGTTACGGTATTTCACGCACCGAATTTTTGGGTGCGCTCGGTATTAGGGTGGGGCGTGATGATACGCTCAGCCCATCGCAGGAGCAGGAGTTTGAGCGCGCGAAGAAGGCGCTGCGTGATGCGGGTATTCCGCTGGTGAATACAGAAACCGGCGGGTACCGGTTACAGGTGGGGCCGAACCCGCTCACCGGGTGGGATATGACCGTTGAGGATTACCGGGTGCTCGATACTCTGTGCAAAGGCTGGTACGGTACGGACCTGGAAGACAGCGCCCGCCGCATCCTGCGGAAGGTGGCCGCGAGCGTGCCGAACCTGCAGCATGTTAAAAAGCTGCACTCCCACGCTGAGCCGCTGACCCGCATCCGTTTTCAGGATGACCCGTACCTGGAGGAGATTTTTTCGGCACTGGCCGAACATAAAAACGTCTCAGTCTCCTACCAGAATTACAGTGGTGCCCGGCGTCAGAGCACCCTTTCGGTGTGGGGTGTGGGGCACCGTTACGGCAACTGGTATTTCGTGGGTTTTGACTCCTCGAAGGCACAGCCGCGAGCCCAGCAGCAGGGTTTCACATACCGGCTCTCCCGCATGGGGTCTTTAACGGTTCTTAAGACCGGGCCGAAGGCGTTCACGGCGGCGCCTGCGCAGTTCAGCATGGCTGATTCTCTTGACCGGCTGGGCCGGTGGCAGAACAGCACCCTCACCGTTGAGGACGCCCGCACCGGGCAGCAGTTTACGGTACCTTCTTACGGGACAGTTGAGACCGCAACCGACGCCATCAGCAACGGCTGGCGTATACCGCACGCGGAGGATAATGAGCACCAGCGCACGGTTCGGCAGGTGCAGCAGCGTATCCTGCGTGAGCTGCAGCAGGCGCATGAGCACCCTGCTAAGACCCCAAGCGGGTGGAAGAAAAACACAACCCGCGATAGGCCTGATGCGGTAGATAAGCTGATTGACGCGCTTTTGGCGTTGCACTGTGTGCAGGCCACCGGTGAGCAGAGCCTGAAAACTATTGGTGCCGCCCTGGCGGTAGATACCGGCAAACCGAAGAAACTTCTTGATGCGTTCCGGGCGGTTGAGGCGCACTACGACCGTCACGTACCGGAGGATTCTTTACCGTTTGAGCGGGGGTTTGACGACCCGCAGACCAATCACAAGGGTGCGCACCTGGTGGAGTACCTGCCGTTGGAGGCGGGGCACCAGCTGTATGCGGGGGTTGCTTTCTCGGACGTGGAACTTGCCCTGTTAGTGTTCAGCCTGGATGCGGCACAGCATATTCTGGGCCGCAGCGAACAGCTGAGCAGGTTACGGGATACTATCGCCAACAGTTATGGTGACCGCGCCGGTGAGCTTTCCCGCGCTTTAAGTTTCCGCCCGGACGCACCGTGGCGTACCGAGATCCTGGAGGCGCTCGCATCGTCCCGGGCGTTACGCATCCGGTACGGGGATCAGGATTTTGAGCGGGTGATCGACCCGTATGGGCTGGTGTTCATGTATAACCAGTTCTACCTGTATGCGTTCTGCCGAACTTCTGCCGGGCGTGTGGGGCAGCGGGATGCGTGGCGTAATTTTAGGCTCAGCAGTATCACGCATCTTGAGGATGCTGGCCCGGCGCACCCGCGAACCCCGCCTGCTCACGCGCACACCCCGGAGCAGTGGAGTCGGGCCCAGCAGTTCGACGAAGATAACCCGTTCGCTCTTTTGCGGGTGCGGGTGGAGGCGCTAGGCAGCCCCGGTTCTTCTGCGGTGAAGGAGGCCTGCCGCCGTCTGCTGAGGGTCAGTTCGCACGCTGTTGCGCTTGATGCGGCTAAACCGAACAGCCCTAAAGTATTTCATCGGGTGCATTATTTTCCGGGGGAGCGGCGGCAGGGTATGAGGCGTATTCTTGATACGGTCATTGACGGCGGCGGGGCCCTGGAGCTGCTGGGCCCCCAGCAGTTACGGGCCGAATTATTGGAGCGCATTGATGTGCTGATGGTTGAGGAAGGTTCGCCGGACGCTGAGTCGTAGGCCGTTCTTTCTGCACGCGAGCTTGTATAATATTAGCATGCCGTGGTGGTTCTGGGTTCTGCTGTGGGGTGCGCTGAGTATTACCGCCCTGCTGTTTTTGGCGTTTCTTGGGTATAGGGCGCTCGTGAGGGGGTTTACTCTCCTTGATGATGTGACCACGTGGGCCGAATCAATTGAACAAAGTTTTGACGACGCCGAGGCGAATGTGCGCCGCAAAATACCCGCCGAGCAAACCTTGGGGATTTTCACCCCGGTATCTGCGGCATACAATAACTATGAACAAGGTAAACAGACACGCAGGTCTGAGCGGATCAAGCGACGGGTCTCCCGACGAGATCGACTCGGCCAACCTCAAAATATCGGAGACCTGCTCTAACACAGAAAGGTTCACACCTTATGGGTCAGATTTTTAGCCATCCGGCGACCATTATCGTTGTTATCCTCCTCATTGTCCTGCTTTTTGGCGCCCCGAAAGCTGCCCGGTATGGCGCGTAGCCTAGGCCAGTCGATGCGTATCTTCAAGTCTGAAGTTGAGGGTATGAAGAGTGACGGTAAAGAAGCCAAAAAAGATGGTGAAGGCAAGAAAGATGAAACCGTCACCGCCGAGGTTGTGGACAACGGTAAGTCCGACGCCAAGTAGCTGAAAACTTTAGAACCGTTCGGCCCGCACTTGTTAAACCCCTGTTTAACGGGTGCGGGTTAGTGGTAATCTAAAGTAGTTTCGGGGCGCACCGGGTTACCGGCCACCCCGCATGAGGTAGAACATGCTCAACGGCTGTACGTGCAGGGCACCGGTAGTGCCCGTACAGAGGCCAGAAAATCTGAAGTAGCGAGGACACGATGGCAAAGCCTGATCAGGATGTGCGCAGCCGCAAAAGCAATCCCGAGGCGCGCATGGAACTTAAGGAGCATCTGCGTGAGTTCCGGGACCGTCTCATTAAAGCAGCTATCGCCACCCTTATCGCGGCAATATTATCGGTTATTTTCCTTTACCAGCCGTTCATTAACGCCATCTCCCAGCCGCTGATCGAAATCAACGAGCAGCAAGGCCGCCACGCCACCCTGAACTACTCAACCATCGCGTCCCCGTTCGATCAGCTCATGCGCGTGGGCATGTACATTGGTTTGGTGCTGGCTTCCCCGGTGTGGCTGTACCAGGGGCTGCGGTACCTACTGCCGGCGCTGCACGCGAAAGAGAAAAAGTACCTGTTCGGGTTCCTTTCCGGTTCGCTGTTCGCTTTCGCCTGCGGTGTGGCGATCTCCTGGTGGACGCTGCCGGGGGTTGTGCGAGCGCTGACCATGTTCACCCCCAGCCGGGCCGAAAACATTATTGCCGCCAACGACTACATCGCGTTCGTGGTTAAGTTCATGTTCTTCTTCTCCTTAGCGTTCGTGATCCCCGTGATCCTGGTGGGTATTAATATGCTTGGGCTGATCCGCGGTAAAACCGTGCTGAAGTCCTGGCGGTGGGTGGTGGTGCTCGTGGCTGTTATCGCCGCTATGACCGCCCCAGGCACCGACATTATGATGATGTTCTACCTCATGGCACCGCTGCTGGCGTTCTTCTTCATCGCCATCGGCATCTGCCTCATTAATGACAAGCGCCGCGACCGTCGTGAGGCGAAACTTGCCAAGGGCATGACCGAAGAATCAATCAAAACCGCAACCAGTGCCGAAGACCTCGCCGCGATGGGCCATTTCGAAAAGGATGAGGCGAAGAACTAGCCCGCTCCATTGCGCACACAGCCCCGGATAACCTGCACGTTTTCCGGGGCTTTACTGCACCAGTTTTACCACCCCCGGCTTTACATACGCCCCGGCGGATACCCGGTTTTTGGGGGTTGGCGCACCGGTAGAATAGAACCATGCCGAATAACGAGAACACCAGCTACGCCGCACAGTACCAGGCGGCTCAACAACGCGCCGCCCACGCAAAAACCGCCCTGGCGGCCTTCGAGAAAAACCTGGGGTTCCCGCTGGATGATTTTCAGCAAAGCGCATGCCGCAGTGTAGAGTCCGGTCGGGCGGTGCTGGTGGCTGCCCCCACCGGTGCCGGTAAAACCGTGGTGGGGGAGTTCGGTATCTACCTGGCGCTGCGCAAACGTCTCAAAGCTTTCTACACCACCCCCATCAAGGCGCTCAGCAACCAGAAGTACCACGATTTTGTGCGAGAGTACGGTGAAGAGACCGTGGGGTTACTTACCGGGGATACGAGCATTAACGCCGAGGCCCCTGTCCTTGTGATGACCACCGAGGTGCTGCGCAATATGCTCTACGCCGATTCGCCCACCCTTGAGGGGCTCGGGTACGTCATCCTGGACGAGGTGCACTACCTTGCCGACCGGTTCCGCGGCGCCGTCTGGGAAGAGGCGATCATCCACCTTCCCGAACACGTCACTGTTATCTCCCTCTCCGCGACCGTCTCTAACGTCGAAGAGTTCGGGGCTTGGCTCGATACGGTGCGCGGCGGCACCGACGTCATCGTCTCGGAGCACCGGCCTGTACCTCTATGGCAGCACATGCTGGTCGGCAACCAAATCGTGGATCTTTTCACCCCCGACCCGGAGGAGAGGGCATCGGGTGCCCGCCGCGCCACGAAACGCCCCCGAAAAAAAGACGCCGACGAGCACACCGCACCCGCCGGGATGCGCCTGAACCCGCAGCTCAAACAGCTCCGGCCCGGTTACGGGGCTGACCGGGGTTACCGTGGCCGCGGCGGCAAACGTGAACGGTTCCGCCGCACCCGCAAACACCACAGCACCGCCCAAACGTTCGAGGACAGCCGCCGCACACCCCACGCCGCACAGGACAACCCCCTGCGCCCGCACCGTATTTCCCGCCCGGAGATGGTACGCACCCTCGATAAAGCAGGGCTCCTTCCGGCCATCTGCTTCATCTTCTCCCGCGCCGGGTGCGACGGTGCCGTCACCCAGTGCATCGACGCCGATCTGATGCTCACCACCGACGAGCAGCAGCGAACCATCCGCGCATACATCGCCGAAGCCACCGCGCACCTTGACACCCGAGACCTCAACACCCTCGGCTACTATGAATGGCGAGAAGGGCTCCTTCGCGGCATCGCCGCACACCACGCCGGGATGCTGCCGCTCTTCAAAGAAACCGTCGAAACGCTTTTTACCACCGGCCTCATTAAACTTGTCTTCGCCACCGAAACCCTCGCCCTTGGCATTAACATGCCCGCCCGCACCGTCATCCTCGAAAAACTCACCAAATACAATGGTGAAACCCACGTAGATATCACCCCCGGCGAATACACCCAGCTCACCGGACGCGCAGGCCGGCGCGGCATCGACATTGAAGGCCACGCCGTCATCGCCTGGCGCCCCAACACCACCGCAGCGCACGTCGCATCCCTCGCCTCCACCCGCACCTACCCGCTGAACTCCTCATTCCGGCCCACCTACAACATGGCGGCAAACCTCATCGCAGCCTACGGGGCAGAACGCACCCGGAAAATCCTCGAATCCTCCTTCGCCCAGTTCCAGGCCGACAAATCCGTCGTCGGCGTCGCAGCCCGCGTACGCAAAAACGAAAACGCCCTCGCCGGATACCACGAATCCATGCACTGCCACCTCGGCGACTTCGCCGAATACTTCGCATTACGCCGAGACATCAGCGCCCTCGAAAAGAAAGCAGAAAAAACAAACCAGCGCCACGCCCGCACCCAAGCGCACCAGAGCATCCAAGAACTACTGCCCGGAGACATCATCCACATCCCCACCGGGCGCCTGCGCGGATACGCCGTGGTCACCACCCGCGCCGAATCCAACACCGACCCCCGCATCGGAATACTCACCGAAGACGCCCACACCCGCACCGCAACCCCCCGCGACTTCGAAGGTATTATCGACCCCGTCTCACGCATCAAGCTCCCCAAACGGCTCACCCTCAAAACCCCCAAAGAACGCCGCGACACCGCCTCGCGCATGCGCCAAGCCCTCATCGACCACAAACCCCCACGCGAGACCAAACACCGCACCATCACCGAACGCCCCAACGGGCTACAAGAACAGCTAGAAACCCTACGCACCAAAATGCGCAACCACCCCTGCCACGGGTGCTCCGAGAGGGAAACCCACGCACGCTGGGCCGAACGCTGGTACAAGCTCAACTCTGATACCGACGGGCTCCGCCGCCAAATAGCCCGCCGCACCAACACCATCGCCCACGTCTTCAACCGCATCGCACAACTACTGACCAGCTACGGGTACGTTAACCGCGCCACCGACGGCGAGCTCACCCTCACCAGCACCGGCCAAAGCCTACGGCGCATCTACGGCGACAAAGACCTCCTCACCTGCCTCTGCCTCGAAGCAGGATTCCTCAACACCCTCGACCCCGCCGCCATCGCCGCAACCATCGCCGCCCTCACCTACCAAGGAAAAACGCGACACCATCGAACACCCTGCCCCGCTACCCCCACCCCTCCCTACGCGAAAGCATCACCACCATAAACCGTGAACTTGCACGGCTAAACGCCTCAGAAGAAGAACACAAACTCACCCAAACACCCGCCTGCGACTTCGGGCTCGTAGAACCCATCTACGCCTGGGCACGCGGCGCGCACCTCGCCAAAGCCCTCGAAAACACTGACCTCACCGCAGGCGACTTCGTCCGCTGGGCAAAACAAGTCATCGACTCCCTCGACCAGATCACCCACATCAACGGCATCAACGCCGATTTACGCGCTCGCTGCGAAAAAGCCATCATCCTCATCCGCCGCGGCGTCATCGCCCTCGACATCTAACCTAAACCACCCCACCAGCGAACCCTAAGGACAAACACCATGACCATACGTGTACTCCTCAACGGCAGCATCTACACCCCAGCAGACCCCTACGCCACCGCCATACTCACCGAACACGGAACCGTCCGCTGGGCAGGCTCCGACGCCGGGGCACGCTCCATCACCGACAACACCATGGAAACCATCGACCTCAACGGCCGACTCGTCACCCCCACCTTCACCCGCGCCCTCGCACCCGTCACGGGAAAAACCACCGCCGAAATCCTCACCTACCTCACCACCGCACACCACGCCGGATACCACACCCACACCCTCACCACCGACCCCAACACCCTACAGCCGCTCATCGAAGCAGCCCAACAATTCACCAGCACCCACACCACCGCCGACCTGCGGATCCTCCTCACCAACACCCCACGCACGCCCTCACAGAAACCATCACCCACACCCGCGAAACCCTCAACGGCACCCCACTAACCCTCGCCGGCCTACACGCCAACACCCCAACAGAAGCCCAACACCTCGCTGACACCGCAGCCCAAACACAGCTAACGCTCTGCATCAACGCACACCCGCACCTCACCCAAGCAGCAGCCACCGCACAAACCATCCGCCGCACCCACCCGCACCTCACCCTACGCCTCGACACCATAAAAACCACACCCGAAGAAACCCTCAACGACCAAGAACTTCAGGCGCTCGCTAACTCACGTATCAGCCTCGGCCTGCAAACCACCGCAGAGAACGCAGACCTCGCCCGCCGCGCAAACACCATCGGGACCCCCATCAGCATCGGCTCAGACCCCACACTCGACGCGCCACTAGGCTGGCAAGCAGTCAAAATATTCACCACCGCCCCCCACGGAATCTCCGCACGCTCCGCCTTCGCCGCACTCACCCGCAGCCCCCACCGTGCGCTCGCCGACGCTAACCCCTTCGCCGGTCAGCTCGCCCCCGACACCCCCGCCAACCTCGCCATCTGGAATGTCACCGAACTCATGGTACAAGCCCCCTGACTCTCGTGTAGCCTCATGGAGCACCGACCCCCGCGCCCGCATCCCGCTGCTGCCAGCCCTCGACGTACCGTTACCCACACTAGAGCGCCTCTACACCCAGGAACAATAAAACCCGCCCCCAGCCCCACCAACACCTCGAAATACATGTGAACAAACTGAAAATTTACCTAAAAACAACCCCCGCATCAAACACCCAATAACAGCGCCCCACACCACAACCGGTATACTTGACCCCTAGGAGAAAGTTTTTACAATCCCACTCGCATTTAAGGACTCAGGGAGATTTATGCGCGTACTCACCGTTATTCCCACATACAATGAAAAAGAAAACCTTCCGGTCGTAGTGGAGCGCCTGCGCAAGGCAGCCCCCGAAGTCGATATCCTCGTTGTCGACGACAACAGTCCCGACGGCACCGGACAAATCGCCGACGACATGGCAGCCAAAGACCCCCAAATCACGTACTGCACCGCACCGTCAAAGACGGCCTCGGCGGCGCATACCTCGCAGGATTCGACTGGGGCCTCGCCGAAGGCTACGAAATACTCATCGAAATGGATGCCGACTGCTCCCACCAGCCCGAGCAGCTGCCCTCACTCGTGCGCGCCGTAGAGGCCGGTGCAGACCTAGCCATCGGATCCCGGTACGTGCCCGGCGGCAAAACCAAAAACTGGCCCATCCACCGCCAGATCCTCTCCCGCGGCGCGAACCTCTACACCCGCACGATCCTCGGCACCAAAGTCAAAGACATCACCGCAGGCTTCCGCGCCTACCGCCGCGACGCACTCCAGCGGCTCAACCTCGACGGCATCGATTCCAAAGGTTACGTCTTCCAAGTTGACCTCGCCTGGCGTTCAGAACAAGCCGGACTCAAAATCGTCGAAGTACCCATCACCTTCGTCGAACGCGAAATCGGAGCCTCAAAAATGACCGGCAACATCATCTTCGACTCAATGCGCAAAGTCACCAGCTGGGGCCTCACAAACCGAGTAAACACACTCAAGAAAAAATTCGGCAAATAAAGCCCCACACCTCAATAGGGTGCCCGAAACCACACAGGCCGGGCACCCTATGCGTGTCCCCAACCCACACACGCCATCCAGCAGGGGAGAAGAACCACCACACCCTCACGAAATCACCTGCCGAGCCAACCCATACAACATCGCCTCCAAACCCACCGCAAAAGCATCCTCCGCCGGGGCAACAGCCCCACCCCGCAACATTCGATACGCCTCCTGCAAACGGGGATAATCGCCCCCAGCAACAGCAGGATCAAAAACGTGATCAGGCGCATTCGCGTCCAAAGCGGATCCCAAAAGAAACGCCTCCAACGCCTCAACCACACTCAGCGCCCGCTCCTGCGGGCACCCAAACGCCGCCAGCGCCTCCAACACCAGCTCATACATCCGCAAAGTCTGCGGAGCCCACCCCACCGGAGTCAACGCCAAAGCCGCCACCAACTCCGCGCTCTCACTAAAAGCATCCCGATAAGAAACACCCCAGGCACCAAAAGCAGAAACCCACAACTCAGTCTTCGCCTCCACCGTAAGCTCCCGCTCAGCAATAACCACAACAGCCTCCCGCAAAGAATCCACCCGAATTTCACTAACCACCGCATCACTAACAGCCCCCAAAACCTCATCACGAGACTGGAAATGGTTATAAAGAGACGACGGCGCCACTCTCAACTCCCGCGCCAACGCACCCATCGTAAAATTCCCATCCCGCGCAAGAAGCCGACGAGCTTGACGAGCGATCTTTGAAGCACTCAACACCGTAGAAGACGGACGCCCCACACGCCGCGAAGAAGAAAAACTCACACTACACCCCACATATCTTTCGCTATAAATTTTAATCTCAAAAACCCTCCCAATAACCGAAAACACAGGTAAAACCCACAGATTTTACGCCCCAAGAAATCACCAACTTCAATTTATTTGTGTTCTGGGATACACTAAAACGAACAGAATTCGTTTTTAGAATTCGCCAAGCGAAAGGTGTAAGAACCGTGATACCCAAAGATGCAACCACGACCGAACTAACCCGCGACGTCGCAATCATCGGCGCGGGCCCCTCCGGACTAACCGCCGCATACCGCCTGCAACAAGCAGGCCACACCGTAGCCGTCATCGAAGCACGCGAACGTGTAGGCGGCCGCACCTGGAGCAACCACATCAACGGCGCATTCCTAGAAATCGGCGGCCAATGGGTCTCACCCGACCAGACCGCCCTAATCTCCCTCATTAGCGAACTAGGCCTCAAAACCTTCTCCCGCTACCGTGATGGCGAAAACCTCTACCGCGACCCCAACGGCACCATGCACCGCTACACGGGAGACATGTTCCCCGCCAATGAAAAAACCCAACAGGAAATGGTGCGTCTCATTGAAAAACTAGATGCGCTCGCCGCTGAGATTGGGGCGCAGCAGCCGTGGGCCCACCCCAAGGCCCGTGAGCTTGACACCATCAGTTTTCACCATTGGCTCCGCACGCAGTCGGATGACGAAGAAGCCTGCAATAATATTGGGCTTTTTATTGCCGGAGGCATGCTTACCAAACCGGCTCACGCGTTCTCGGCACTGCAGGCGGTGCTAATGGCGGCTTCGGCTGGGTCGTTCTCTAATCTTGTTGATGAAGATTTTATTCTGGATAAGCGTGTGGTGGGCGGTATGCAATCCGTCTCTTTGGCTCTTGCACAGAAGGTAGGGGCTGAGAATATTATCTTGGGTCATCCGGCACGTGTTCTGCGGTGGCAGGAGCCGGGGGAGTACCCGGTGCGTGTTGAGGCTGAGGCATTCTCGGAAGACGGCGTGGCTTCCCCTGCCGATAACGTTATTGTGCGCGCTAAATATGTGGTGGTGGCGGTTCCGCCGAACCTGTATTCCCGTGTTCATTTCGTACCCGCGTTGGATCGCCGTCAGCATCAGATGCATCAGCACCAGTCGCTGGGGCTTGTTATTAAGGTGCACGCCGTGTACCCCACTCCTTTCTGGCGTGATAAGGGTCTTTCAGGTACCTGTTTCGCCGCTAATAACCTGGTGCAGGAGATTTACGATAACACCAACTATGACCCGCAGACCGGTCAGGAAGAGTCACGCGGCACGCTGGTAGGTTTCGTCTCAGATGAGGCAGCCGACAAAATGTTCACTATCAGTGCTGAGGAGCGTAAGGCTCGGATTCTTGATTCTATGGCTCAGATGCTGGGGGAGGAAACGAAAAACCCCATCGTGTACTACGAATCTGACTGGGGCGCCGAGGAGTGGACCCGCGGGGCATATGCTGCTAGCTACGATTTGGGTGGTTTGCACCGGTATGGTGCTGATCAGCTCACCCCGGTTGGGCCGATTTACTGGTCATGCTCTGATATTGCTTCTGATGGCTACCAGCATGTAGATGGTGCGGTACGGATGGGGGGAGAAGACCGCAGCCACGCTGGATGCGAAGCTCAAATAGTCACCTCGTAAGAGCACACACGGGTAGCTTTACTGGGTGCATCTGAATACTAGGGTGCGCCCAGTAGAGCTACTGAATTTACGGATGGGAAATATGAAGTACGTTGTAGGGTATTCTCCTGATGCGCGTGGTCGTGCCGCGTTGAATTTAGGCACGGTCTTAGCCCGCTCTTTGGGGGCCGAGTTAAACGTTGTGTACGTTATTAAGCCGCAGAACCCTCGCCTTGCAGCTCCCAAATCAAACTTTGGTGACCTACTTCAGGAGCAGGCGGTGGGTTGGCTGGAAGAGGCGCAATATTTGGTGCCCACCGATGTGAAAGCGCGTTTTCATTTGCGTCGCGCTGATTCTGCGGTTGCGGGTCTTATGGAGTTAGCCGGAGCTATTGACGCAGGGCTGATTATTGTGGGCGGCGGCAATAGCGGCAATTGGTTATGGCACTCTTTGGGGGCAGTGGGGAACGCGCTTTTTACACCGTTCCCGTGTGCCTGTTGCCTTAGCGCCGCGTGATTACAGCGCGGATCACGTCATTAATCAGATTGATTGTGCAATTTCTCCTGATATTGATTCGATTAACCTCGTGGAAGAGGCTATCGCCACCCAGAATCGAACGGGTTTACCGGTGCGTTTAGTTTCGTTGTATGAGCAAAACGGGACAGCGGATGACGAGTTGTACCGGGCCAGTATTGAAGATTTGGTGGAACAGTCAAACGTTGCACCGCAAAACCCGCAGCAGCTAAGTATCGCAGTGGGCGCTGGGACCACGATCGTGGAGGCAGTGGATTCTGTGCACTGGGATGAGAACGCTATTTTAATGGCGGGTTCTTCCAAACTGGCTCAGCGCGGCGAGTTGTTCCTGAGTTCTACAACCGCGAAGATTATGACTAAGCTACCTATCCCGCTGGTGGTTGTCCCACGCGATTACCATCCAGGGCGTAAAGGGTCGCAGCAGCAGCCGTGGACGGGTTCCATACCGGTCATTGAGTAGCCGCAGGGCATTGTTATATTTCGGTAGCGCATTTATTGCTAAAAGGAGAGAATATATGAGCGTAAATGTTGAGGCGCTGGTGGCGAAGGTGCCTACAGGTTTGCTGATTGGCAGCTCGTGGCGGCCCAGCTCATCGGATGAAGTATTCGATGTTATTAACCCGGCAACGGAAGAGAAACTTGCCGCTGTATCTTCGGCCACGAGTGAGGATGCGGTTGCGGCTCTGGATGCCGCGTGTGCGGTACAGCAGCAGTGGGCTGCTACATCGCCACGTGAACGCGCCGAGATTCTGCGCCGCGCATATGAGCTAGTCATTGCACGCGCCGACGATTTCGCTACCTTAATGACCCTTGAGATGGGTAAGCCTCTGGCGGAATCTCACGGGGAGGTTGTCTACGGTGCCGAGTTTTTGCGCTGGTTCTCGGAGGAAGCTGTACGTGATTATGGCCGATACCACCCCACTCCAGAGGGTAAGAACCGCGTCCTGGTAGCCCGCAAACCTGTTGGTCCGTGCCTGCTGATTACTCCGTGGAATTTTCCGTTGGCAATGGCTACTCGTAAGGCGGGTGCAGCGATTGCTGCCGGGTGCACCATAGTTCTTAAGCCTGCACGTCTTACTCCGCTAACGTCCCAGTATTTCGCACAGACTATGCTGGATGCCGGTTTACCCGCGGGGGTGCTTAATGTGGTGCCTTCAGCCTCAGCTTCGGCTATTTCGGAGCCTTTGTTGGCTGATCAGCGGCTGCGTAAGCTCTCGTTTACCGGGTCCACCCCTGTTGGTAAGGCGCTTTTGGCTGCGGCAGCTCAGAATGTTTTGCGTACTTCGATGGAGCTGGGTGGTAATGCACCGTTTATTGTCTTTGAGGACGCTAATATTGCTGAAGCCGTTGAGGGTGCTATGGGTGCCAAGATGCGCAATATGGGGGGGAGGCGTGCACTGCCGCCAACCGGTTCTTGGTGCATGAGTCGGTAGCTGAGGAATTCTCCGCCCGGTTAGCCGCTAAAATTGGGGCTCTTAAGGTAGGAAACGGTCTTGATTCAGATACCACGTGCGGGCCGCTCATTGAGCAGAAAGCGGTGGATTCTGTATCTGAACTTGTGCAGGATGCGCTGGAACGCGGCGCACGTGCGATAGTGGGGGGACACACTATAAACGGTTCGGGATACTTCTATGCACCTACAGTACTGGTGGATGTTCCCCGGGATGCCCGTGTGATCCGTGAGGAAATTTTTGGCCCGGTAGCTCCTGTGCTGACGTTTACGACCGAACGGGAGGCGGTGCAGTTGGCGAATAGCACCGAGTATGGTTTGGCTTCCTATGTGTTCACAAGTGATACGTCCCGTGCCCTGCGGATGGCTGACTGTCTAGAGTTCGGCATGATGGGGCTGAACGTGGGGGTGATGTCGAATGCTGCGGCCCCGTTCGGTGGGGTGAAGCATTCCGGTTTGGGTCGTGAAGGTGCCGCCGAAGGTATCGCTGAGTACACCTATACCCAGTACATTGGGGTGAGGGACCCGTACGTGGGATAGTTTCGTATCGGCACAAGTACCTCATATTTCTTTTAGGGTTCGCCGCACTCTGGTTGGTGTGGCGGGCACACACAAAAAGCTATCGCGTTAAGGCGCGGTTGCTCTAACAACCCGAAGGAGAGACGTTATGAAGCGCTTGAAGAATTTATAAATGGCGAGTTCGTTGATTCGGCCTCGGCTGAGGAGCTGGAGGTTGTTTATCCGGTCACCGGTGAGACGGTGGCTCTTGCCCCGGTTTCTACTGCGGATGAAGTGGATGCAGCCATGCGGGCGGCGCAGGAGGCGTTTAAGACATGGAAACATACCACTCCAGCCGATCGTCAGCTAATGCTTCTGAAGCTTGCAGACGCGTTGGAAAAGAACGCGGATGCCCTGGTTGAAGCACAGCATCGTAATACCGGCCAGCCGCGTGAGATGATTCGGGACGAGGAGGTGCTGGCCGGGGCAAACCAGGTTCGTTTCTTCGCTGGCGCAGCCCGCACCTTAGAGGGTAAGGCTGCTGCCGAGTATATGGAGGGGCATACGTCGTATGTGCGGAGGGAACCCGTGGGTGTTGTAGCCCAAGTCACCCCATGGAACTATCCGCTGATGATGGCACTGTGGAAAATCGGCCCCGCCTTAGCCGCTGGTAATACGGTGGTGCTGAAGCCTTCGGATACCACCCCAGAGTCTACGTTAGAGCTGGCGAAGCTTATCGCCGATATTTTCCCAGCTGGGGTTTTTAATGTTGTGCTCGGTACTGGCGCTACGGGCGCTGCGATGGTTAATCATCCAGCCCCCGCGATGGTGTCTATCACCGGGTCGGTGCGGGCAGGCCGGGCGGTGGCTGCCGGTGCGGCTGCTGGGTTGAAGCGTTCGCATCTTGAACTGGGTGGTAAGGCCCCGGCGGTTGTTTTTGCGGATGCAGATTTGCCGCGCACCGCCCGTATGCTGGCTGATTTCGGGTATTTTAACGCTGGCCAGGATTGTACTGCTGTCACTCGTGTACTGGTTCAGGATAGCGTTTATGAGCAGTTCCGCGATCTTCTGGTCGCTGCCGCTCGGGATACGGTCACTGGCAACGAGGACGATTCGAAGAATTTCTATGGGCCGTTAAATAACGTGAACCATTTCAATACTGTGATGGGTAAGCTCAAGGGCCTGCCTGAGCATGTGACGGTCGAGACGGGCGGTAAGCAGTGCGGCACCCGCGGGTTCTTTATTGAGCCCACTGTATTGAGCGGTGTACACCAGGACGATGCCATCGTGCAGGAGGAAACTTTCGGCCCGGTGCTCACTCTTCAGCCGTTTACGACTGAGCAGGAGGCTATCAATCTGGCGAATGATGTGGATTATGCGCTGGCTTCTTCGGTGTGGACTTCGAACCATGGTACGGCAATGCGTGTGTCCCGGGACCTGGATTTCGGAGCCGTATGGATTAACACGCACGTGTTGCTGACCGCTGAAATGCCTCATGGTGGGTTTAAGTTCTCCGGCTATGGCAAGGATCTTTCGCTGTATTCGGTGGAGGAGTACACCCGTGTGAAGCACGTCATGAGCGATTTGAGCGCATAACCCCACCCTTTTGCCAGCCTCTTGCACCTTCGGGCGGGGTGCTGGTGCCTTCTATCCCTTCAGCGTGTTAATCCGAAGCGGTGCGGGCGTATTAGCGCCTGCGCCGCAGGGTTGGCTGCATCCATAAATATTAGTGCGCGCAATATGTTCTGCGCGCCACCTATGAAAGGTGTTCTCATGGTAGAGATGTATCGTCTTCCGCAAGATATTAAACTTACAGGTGAATTTCCCGGGCCTGTTTCACGTGCCTTGGGACAGCGCCGTTCTGCGGCGGTTCCGGCCTCGGTGGCTTCTGGTATGCCGGTGTATGCGGTGGATGCGGATGGCGGCGTTATCGTTGACGCAGATGGTAATTCTTGGGCTGATCTGGGCTCCGGTATTGCCGTTACAAGCGTCGGCGCTTCAGCCCCGAAGGTTGTTCAGGCTGTTCAGGAGGCGGTTGCCCATTTCACGCACACCTGTTTTATGGTGACCCCGTATGAGGGGTATGTGGCTGTTGCCGAGAAGCTGAATGAGTTAACTCCTGGCAATTTTGAGAAGCGCTCTGTACTTTTTAATTCCGGCGCCGAGGCCGTGGAGAACGCTGTCAAGATTGCCCGTGCGGCCACCGGCCGTAACGCTGTGGTGGTTTTTGATCACGCATACCACGGGCGCACCAACCTGACGATGGCGCTGACCGCTAAAGCTGCCCCCTATAAGAAGGGGTTTGGCCCGTTCGCTCCGGAGATCTACCGTGTCCCAATGAGCTACCCGTACCGTGACGAGCCGACAATGGACGGTAAAGAAGCGGCACAGCGCACGATTGATGTGATCGAAAAGCAGATTGGTTCAGAGTATGTTGCCGCTATTGTGTTAGAGCCGATTCAGGGTGAAGGCGGTTTCATCGTACCTGCGGAGGGGTTCATGCCTGCCCTGGTTTCGTGGGCTCGTGAGAAGGGCATCGTGTTCATCGCGGATGAGGTTCAGTCCGGTTTCTGTCGTACTGGCAAATGGTTTGCCAGCGAGTATGAGGGGGTTGAACCTGATCTGGTAACAACCGCCAAAGGGATTGCTGGTGGTATGCCGCTTTCAGCAGTAACTGGCCGTGCGGAGCTTTTTGAAAAGGTTCAGCCGGGCGGTTTGGGCGGCACCTACGGCGGAAACCCGGTGTCATGTGCTGCGGCTCTTGCCGCTATTGAAACTATGCAGGAGTGGGATTTGAATGCCCGCGCGCTACGTATTGAGGAAATTGTGACGGCAAAGCTGACTCCTTTGGTTGAGGAGTTAGATATCGTAGGTGATTTCCGTGGCCGTGGTGCCATGCTGGCCTTAGAGTTTGTGGCTGATTCCATTTCTAAAGCCCCACACCCTACGGCGGCTAAGGACGTGGCAGCTTATTGCCGGGATCATGGCGTACTGATTCTTACCTGCGGCACGTACGGTAATGTGGTGCGACTCCTACCGCCTTTGGCGATGCCTGATGAGCTATTAGAACAGGCTATGGATATCCTTGTGGCAGGAATTCGTGATGTAGCCTAGTACGTTTATTGGTAAAGCCCCGGTATTTTTCGCGGCCGGGGCTTTATCATACCTAATTTATTTTGCATCACATATACCAATATTCAGTTTGCAGATTACATACCATTTACTGCGATATCTTGCCTCACATATTTTATGTATAAAATAAAACAATCACTAGTGATGTCACTTACAGTTTAAAATTTCTAGTATAATCTTAACTCCATAAGCTGAATCACATATTGAGCAGGTCGCTATGAGCACACACCCATCTAGCGATGAGATAGCTCCGAAAGGAGAGGCACCTTGACTCAGAATAGTCAGTCTCATAAACAGTCTAATCCTCACGGGCAGGTCCATATTCAGGACGCTGCACCAGCGCACCCCCATGGCGCTATAGATACCAGCGCCGCCAATAAGAAGGGGCTTTCTTCCGGATCCGTTTCTCTCTTTGGGTCTATTATTATTGGTATTTCTGTGGTTGCCCCAGCATATTCTTTGTCCGGGGCGCTAGGGCCTGTAGGGGCTGTTGCAGGTGAGCATATGCCTGCTATCTTCCTGATCGGTTTCATCCCCATGCTTTTAGTGGCCATCGGGTACCGAGAGCTCAATGCTGCTATGCCCGATGCAGGAACCACCTTCACATGGACCACCAAAGCATTTGGCCCGTGGGTCGGATGGATTGGGGGCTGGGCGCTTCTTGCTGCTACTATCTTGGTTCTCTCGAACTTGGCAGGGATCGCTGTTGATTTCTTCTACCTAGCCCTTTCACAGGTTTTCTCAAACCCTGATCTGGCTACTCTATCCAGCAATAACCTCATTAATATTGGAACTTTCTTAGCATTTATGGCTTTCGGGTGCTATATCACCTACCGCGGCCTAGATGCCACCCAGAAAATCCAAACCGTATTTATTATTTTCCAGCTTGTAGTTCTCGCTATCTTTGCTATCGTTGCTCTCTATAAGGCCATCACTGGAGGGGGTTTCGCTAATTTATCCCCAACCTTTGAATGGTTTAACCCGTTTGGAGTTGAATCTTTCTCAGCTTTTTCATCCGGTATTTCTCTTGTGTTCTTTATTTACTGGGGCTGGGACGCGGTGCTCACCATGAATGAGGAGACAGAAGGGGAGCACACCACCAGCGGGCAGGCCGCGGTGGGAACCATTTTGACTGTGGTTCTTCTCTATCTGCTTATCTCAGTCGGCACCCTAGCTTTCGCAGGCACCTCATCGGAAGGGCTGGGGCTGGGCAACCCTGACAACCAGGAGAATATTTTTGCTGCTCTCTCCGGCCCCGTCTTGGGGGCTCTTGGCATTATGATGTCGTTTGCAGTGCTGATTTCTGCCCTTGCCTCTTTGCAATCAACCGCTGTGTCGCCAGCCCGCACACTGTTGGCAATGGGCTATTACAAGGCTCTGGGGCCCAAGTTCGCGAATATTAGCCCTAAATTCCAGTCCCCAAGCTACGCAACACTTGCTTCCTGTTTAATCGCTACACTGTTTTACGTTCTTATGCGTTTTATCTCTACATCTGTCCTGTGGGATACAATCTCTGCGCTGAGCCTCATGGTATGCCTGTACTACGGGATTACAGCGTTCGCATGCGTATGGTATTTCCGTAAAGTTTCGTTTTCTTCAGGGGTTAAGGAATTCTTGAATAAGTTCCTTTTCCCGATGCTGGGCGGCATTATGCTTCTAGTGTTCTTCGCACGAACCAGCTACGATTCGATGGATCCCGGATACGGGTCAGGTTCCGAGATTGGGGGAGTCGGGCTTGTTTTCTGCTTGAGCGTAGCAATACTTATTCTGGGGCTGTGTGTTATGACATATCAGCGGTGTGTTCGCCCAGCGTTCTTTAAAGGAAAGATCCCTATGGAAGTTGAGCACATGATCGAATAGGATTACAGGCAGTTTGAAACTGTCCTTTCAAGCTTAAATAGCTAAGGCGGTAACCCGCATACACGCGGGTTACCGCCTTAGCTATTCCTATAAAAACTATTACGAGATTGCGAAGTGAGACCGATAGTACTGCAGCCGGTCTTCTAGGGTTTTCTCCAGCTCTTCAATGCTACGGCGTTCCATGAGCATATCCCAGTGGGTACGAACCGGTTTCTCGTCCTCTGCGGAGGAACCGCTGTCGCCATTTACAAGGAACGCTTCTTTACCAGATTTAGCAGTCCAAGTCTGAGGGATTTCAGCTTCGGCCGCGAAGGTCACAAATACCCGGTCGCCATCGGCGGTACGGTATTCAACACGCTGACGAGGTGCAGGCTGTACGTTCGATTCGGTTTCCATGGACTGGGAGCCAAGGCGCATACCGCGCAGGCTACGATCGCTCACTTATTCCTCCAATAGCCGGTGTGGTTTGATGCTTATAGGCATCCGTGTGTAACGTCAGGCGGGGGAGAGAGTTTCCCTCGAACGTTTGAAACATCCATTATATCGGGAAATCTTGTCTCCACCCGCCTGCAGTTCACTATAGGCGTTTTAAACGGCTATTTTTTAGAAACCGGAACCACCATTGAGATCATCACCGGCATGCTTAGGTTTGGTGATATTTACGGGTGCGTCCTTAAGATCAGATACCGGCAGGGTCCCGAAAGCATTACCCAATCCGCGCAGTGCATCACCAAGCTCGGTCGGAATAAACCAGAGCTTATTGGCCTGCCCGTCAGCCAGCTTAGGCAGCGTCTGCAGGTACTGGTATGTCAGCAGCTGCTGGCTGGGGTTCGACTGGTGAATAGCCTCGAACACCTTGCGCACAGCGTCAGCTTCACCATCTGCCCTGAGCACAGTCGACTGTGCGTCACCTTCTGCACGAAGAATCTGCGCTTGTTTTTCACCTTCTGCACGCAGAATTGCGGCACGGGATTCACCCTCTGCCGTGAGGATATCGGACTGTTTCTTACCTTCTGCAGTAAGAATAGCGGCACGACGGTCACGTTCTGCACGCATCTGCTTCTCCATCGAGTCTTGGATGGAGTGCGGCGGCTGGATCTCTTTAATATCGACGCGGGAGATACGCAGGCCCCAGCGACCAGTGGTTGAATCGAGAACGCCACGCAGCTCGGTGTTAATCTGATCGCGGGAGGTGAGAGCCTGTTCGAGGTTTAGCCCACCCACCACGTTACGCAGGGTTGCGCTCGTTAGTTCATCTACCGCACGAATGTAGTTAGTGATCTCGTAGGTCGCGGCTTTAGGATCGGTCACCTGGAAGTAGACCACGGTGTCGATGCCAACCACGAGGTTGTCTTCGGTAATCACAGACTGTGCGGGGAATGAAACAACCTGTTCACGCAAATCGATTAGCGGCAGCAGCCGATCCAAGAAAGGGATCACAATATGTAAACCAGGATGGAAAGTAGTGTGGTACCTACCCAAGCGCTCAACGATACCAGCACGAGCCTGAGGGATCACCCTGATAGTTCGTATTAAAGCGATGACCACAAAGATCACCAGTGCTATACCAATAATGGTTAGAATGTTAAACACTCTAGATATTCCTCCTTAGAGCAAAATCCAAATTTTCGAATATATTATCGAATTTTGGGGCGGTGATTAAATAGGGTTAGCTAGGGGAGTAGAGGCTGCTCCTGAATAGTTCCAACGATGGCGGTAGCACCGTCAATCTCTACAACACGTGCTTTGCCTCCGGCGGGTATAGTCCCTAGAGTTGAACGGGCACTCCATATATCACCTTCAAGGCGCACCAATCCGCCATCAGCGGTGACAGCCTGTACAACTTCAACTTCCTGACCTAACAGTGCAGCAACATTAGTAGTGTTTTCAGGAGTATTTTTATTCAACCGCGCCAGCAAACGGGGTCGGAGTATAAAAACCAAGAGCACACCAACAACGCAGAAAACTATGCATTGGCCGATGAATGTCTGGTTAATGGGAGTTGATGCACTTGTGACCAATGCCGCAACAGAGAACATTAGGAACACTAAGTCCAGTGAGAGAACTTCAATCAGCGCTAGCAAAATGGCTATCACAAGCCACAAAGCCCATGGTGTATCTATGAACCAGTCAAGCATTGATTTCCTCCTCATTGCAGGTTCAATGATGGGCTTTGAGTAGGAGCCCACTGGAAGCATTATCCCATGAGCAATATCACCAATCAATGATTTACAGCCAATACCAAGGTTCCTATAAAACCGATAATATACATTATGTAAAGTAAAGCTAAAATTCACTACCCCATCAAGCTGATATCTACGCCTTCTGACCTTCTCGGTGCGTCCTGCCTAGCGCCTGTGGAACACACCGTACTCACCCAACGCCATTAAATCCTGGTTCCGCTTCTATAGATGTTGGCCTTTACATGACTGCGAATTCAGCACCTGCACGAGAACATAACCGATACAATCGATGCATCAGGATTTTCCAGTTTCTTCCCTAGAAAGATGTTCCTTATGCGCTCCCGTGATCCTCAGTTAAGCCGCGATACTCTCAAGAATGCCACGGCGTCTCGGGGCGTTCCTATTGCAGTCTCTGCACTCATAGATTTTGTCGTGGTGATTCTCTTTGCCTTCATCGGTGTGAAGAATCATGGGTACTCCCTTGATCATGTTTTTGAAGCCGCTCGACCCTTTCTGATTGGTGTGGCCTGTGTATGGTTTGTCTTTATTTTTATGTCTGTTTTCAAGACCGGTAAGCGTCCTAAGAACCTGTGGGTTCAGGGCTTGTGTGCTTGGTGTGGAACTCTTGTCATCGGCCATATCCTACGGGCGGTGGCCATCGGTGAGATTGCGCAGATTAGCTTTATTATTGTCTCTATCTGCGCCTTGGGTGTGTTATTTTTCGCCTGGCGGGCGGTCGCAGCTCTGGTGCTTAAACTAAATACCCGAAAAAAGAAATAACCCTACTCCCCCTGAACATAAACATTCAACCTTAACGTGAAGGTGTGAAAAACCGGCAAGTCTTTCGCACCTTCACGATAGTTAGCTGACGAATATGCTACTTATTCTATTCCGCTGCTGCACGACTAAAATCGATCCATCGATTCAAGACACTGTCAGCTGCACCAGAGTCAATGGACTCCCGTACGTCTGCAAGCGCCTGAGCATAGCGCTCGTCGAAAGCGCCTTCATCGGAGTCCCGGTAGGCGGTTAAACCAGCCGCCGCATTAATCAGTACCGCATCACGGATAGGACCCAGCTCTCCCCCGTTTCCACCTTCTCCAGCAAGAATGGCCCGAAAAATTGTGGCGTTATATTGGGCGTCCCCGCCCCGTAAAGCCTCCAGTGGGGCATGGCGCACTCCGTAGTCGCTTGGGGTGAACGTATATTCTTTAAGTTCACCTGCAGAGGCTTCCCACAACTGTGAGGATGTGGCGATGCTTAACTCATCCAACCCATCATTACCACGGAAAATTATGGCGTGATCCCCCCGGTCAGCAAAAACCTGGGCCATCTTAGGGGCCATCTCCTGGTGCGCAACCCCAATAGCCGAGGACCGCACCCGAGCCGGATTTGTCATTGGTCCCAGGTAGTTAAACGCAGTAGGAATACCCAGCGCACGACGGGTTGGCCCCACAAAACGCATTGCCGGATGAAAAGTCATAGCGAAAAGGAACGTAATACCCGTCTTCTGAGCGCATTCCGCAACAGACTCGATGGGCATATCAAGGCGGATTCCCAAGGCCTCCAAAACATCAGCAGAACCGGATTTAGAAGTGGATGCACGGTTTCCATGCTTAACCACGGTGGCTCCAGTGCCAGCAATAACGAGAGCTGCCATTGTTGAGATGTTTACGGTATTCTGCTGGTCTCCCCCGGTGCCAACAATATCGACAGCGTCCGGGCCAATATTCACCTTTTCGGCTTTGGCAAGCATACCGCGCGCCAAAGCCCCTAATTCGGCAGGGGTCTCCCCTTTCATATGCAGCGCCGTCAGAAAAGAGGCTAACACCGATTCGGGGGTTGCTCCGGTCATTATCTGATTCATGGCCCAGTCAATCTGGTCCACGGTGAGGTCAATGTTTTTTATCAGCTGGTTGAGGATCTGCTTCCAGCTCAAAGGCTCAGATACAGTAGCGTTCATACTCTCGATTCTAAGCCCTACATACAAAACAACAGGTTTTGTGCATGTCCCCTACCGCTCTACACAGCCCAAAGATTCACCGGCGCCTGGCAACTAACCGGAACATTACAAAAATCTGCAGAGTCGTCGCGGAAGCCAAAATCCGCGAATTCATGGGGTTTTTCTAGGTAATTTTTAACGTATTTAGGGTTTTAAGGCATATGTCTTTGGTTCCAAGCCGGTTTTAGCGACATAATGTCTATGTGACAACTGTAACCGTTAACCCCAAGAAACCAGCACATCCGGCTCTGAACAGGCCCAACACGGTGGCTATTGGCACCGTGGTGTGGCTCGCCTCTGAGCTGATGTTCTTCGCTGGTCTTTTTGCCATGTACTTCACGCTCCGCGCGTCACGCCCAGATATTTGGGAAGATAACGTGCACAAGCTGAACGTGACTTTCGCACTGATCAACACCATCATTCTTGTGCTTAGCTCCGTCGCCTGCCAAATGGGCGTTTTTGCTGCAGAGCAGCTCAAGCCCCGCCGCACTGGTTCCTTGTTAAATGTCAAGGCATGGGGCATGGCCGAGTGGTTCGTGTTGACCTTCATTATGGGCGCTATCTTCGTGGCCGGGCAGGCTTACGAATATGCAACCTTGGTATCCGAAGGCGTCACTATTGCGTCCAGCGCATATGGTTCTGCCTTCTACATCACCACAGGTTTCCACGCTCTCCACGTGACCGCCGGTCTGGTGGCTTTCCTCCTGATTATTGGTCGCGCCTACGTCGCTAAACGCTTCGGCCATTACGAAGCAACCAGTGCCATTGTGGTCTCGTACTACTGGCACTTTGTCGATGTTGTGTGGATCGCTCTTTTCTTTGTTGTCTACTTCGTGAAGTAGCGACAAGCGCCCCGTCCTTACCCCATCTAGCACACACAAGGAAAACGACGTGAAGGCACTTTCCCAAAAGCGGCGTCACCCGCTTGCAGCCGTCGTGTTGCTGGCTTTAGCCCTCATCCTCACTGGTGGTCTATATACAGTTGCCACTGCCACCAATCAGGCTAAGGCTGAGTCAAACCATGCATACACCCAACAGGATGTAGAAGCAGGACAGAAACTGTTTCAGGCAAACTGCGCAACCTGCCACGGCACAAACGCTGAAGGTACCGCCGATGGTCCTTCGCTGATTGGTGTCGGTGCGGCCGCTGTTGACTTCCAGGTCGGTACCGGTCGTATGCCCATGCAGATGCAGGGCACGCAGGCACAGATTAAACCAGGCCAGTTCAACGAGGAGCAGACCAGGCAGCTCTCTGCATATGTTGCTTCACTTGGGGCTGGGCCAACTATCCCCGAGACAGCGTACCTTGATACCACCCAAGGTGATGCTGCCAATGGGGCACGTGTCTTTCTTGCCAACTGCGCAATGTGCCACAACGCAGCAGGCGCTGGTGGGGCACTAACCCGCGGTAAGTTCGCCCCCACCCTGATGGGCGTGAAGGAGCAGCACATCTATGAAGCCATGGAGACCGGCCCGCAAAACATGCCCGTCTTCAACGATGCAAACCTTACCCCGGAAGAAAAACGAGACGTTATTACCTACCTAAAAGCCCAGGAGAAGAACGTCTCCCCCGGCGGCATGAAACTTGGGTCGTTGGGCCCTGTTTCTGAGGGTCTGCTCATTTGGACCGTCGGTTTAGGTATTGTAATCGTCTTCGTCATCTGGCTGACTTCCCGTTCAGCGTAGGTACGCACACACTATTCGTACAGAAAAAGATTTGAGGCAACACAATGGGAAACCATAGTGACGGCACAAAAGCCCAAGGCTCAGCCGTAGTTACCTCTTCAGAGGAATCAGAGGAGCAGTTTCGCAACCCGGGGCTGCCTCCTCACCGTCCACGTCTAACAGACGTAGACCCTAAGCGTGCTAAAGGCGCAGAACGTCAAGTCATCCTTCTCTTCGTACTATCGATGCTTGGCTCTTTGCTCTTTTGGGTCGCATACTTCGGCATATCAGCTGAAGGTAATTTTTACGATGTTAACAACACCGAGCCCACCAGCAAATTGCAGTTGCAGAACCTGCTGCTAGGTCTTGGTATTGCCTTTGCAATGTTTGGTATTGGTATTGGTGTGGTCCATTGGGCCCGTACCCTCATGCCTGACCATGAGCTTGTCGAAGAACGTCACGATCTGCGCCCTGAAGAGGATCGGGCTGAGGCCACCGAAATTGTTGAAACGATCGTAGACGAATCTGGCATTAAACGCCGCCCGCTTCTGCGTAACACACTCATTGGTTCGGTTATTCTGGCACCGTTAACTTTCGTGACGTTCTTCCGTGACCTAGGGCCTGCGGATCCTTCGGTACTCAAACGCACCATGTGGGATAAGGGCGTGCGGTTGGTTCGAGACCCATCCGGAACCCCCATTAAGGCAGCGGATGTGACCATCGGTTCCGCGTACCATGTGCTCCCCGAGACTTTGTCCTCGCTTAGCCACGAAAACGGCTACCTGGAGGAGAAAGCAAAAGCAGTGGTTCTGCTCATGCGTCTTGACCCGCAGGAGATGAAAATCTCTGAGGAACGTAAAAACTGGCATGTGGATGGTATCGTCGCCTACTCCAAGGTGTGCACCCATGTGGGTTGCCCTATCGCCCTGTACGAGCAGCGCACTCACCACCTGTTGTGCCCGTGCCACCAGTCAACTTTTGATGCTGCGGATGAATGCAAGGTCGTTTTCGGCCCTGCAGGCCATGCGCTTCCTCAGCTTCCCATTACTGTTGACAGCAACGGCTACCTTGTCGCCCAAAGCGACTTCCACGAGCCGGTTGGTCCCGCGTACTGGGAACGTGGCGCACAAATTGAGCAGATGCGCACCGAACGTGAGAAGGAGGGACAGAAGTAATGTCTGCTACTCAGACCGGCTACGAATATAAAGCTAAAACCGGTACCGGGCGCATCGCTAACTTCGTAGATACCCGTGTTGGTCTCTCAGGCGTTGTGAAAGAATTTGGTCGAAAAATCTTCCCCGACCACTGGTCATTTATGTTTGGTGAGGTTGCCCTGTACAGCCTCGTCATTCTGCTTATCTCCGGCACTTTTCTTACTTTCTGGTTTAATCCTTCCACGGCTGCTGTCACCTATGATGGCTCCTATGTTCCGATGAAGGGTACAGAAATGTCGGTGGCGTTTGCCTCCACCCTCGACATTTCTTTTGATGTGCGAGGCGGACTACTGCTACGGCAGATCCACCACTGGGCAGCGCTCATGTTCATGCTGGCCATCTGCATCCATATGCTCCGTGTTTTCTTCACAGGTGCTTTCCGTCGCCCCCGCGAGCTGAACTGGGTTGTGGGATGCGTGCTTTTTGTGGTGGGTATCTTGGCTGGTTTCACCGGCTATTCCCTGCCGGATGATGTGCTCTCTGGCAACGGTTTGCGCATTATTGACGGTATTATGAAGTCAATTCCGCTGATTGGCACCTATGCATCGCTCTTCTTCTTCGGTGGCGAGTTCCCCTGGTGAGCATATTATTGGGCGCCTCTACACCCTGCACATTATGATTATCCCCGCCACCCTTCTGTTGTGCGTGGGTATTCATATGTTCATGGTTGTGCTCACAAGCACACCCAGTACCCGGGGCCGGGCCGCACTAATGATAATGTTGTTGGCTTCCCGGTTGGCCCAGTTTACGCTGCTAAAGCCGGTGGTTTCTTCTTTATTGTGTTCGGCATTATTGCGTTCTTGGCCTCAACATTCACCATTAACGCTATCTGGAACTACGGACCGTATGACCCCTCACCAGTGCAGGCGGGTACTCAGCCTGACTGGTATGTTGGTTTCGGTGATGGTGCATTACGTTTATGGCCCGGTGTGTGGCCGTTCCCGTGGGAAATCCAGGCAGGAGGAACCTGGGTACTGAACGTGCTTCTACCGTTTGCGTTGGCGGGCCTGCTGATGGGTTTCCTGTTCACTTGGCCTTGGATTGAGCGTTGGGTGACGAAGGATGACCGCGTCCACAATATCCTGGATCGCCCACGTAACGCGCCATTCCGTACCGCAGCTGGTGTTGCGGGTATCATCTATTATTCGGTGCTTATGATCGCGGCTTCCTCGGATCTGATCGCAACTCACTTCCATGTTTCTCTCAATGACGTGGCGTACGTTCTGCGTGCCCTATTCTTTGTGGGACCGGTGCTTGGATTTGAGATTACTCGCCGTATCTGCCTCTCGCTGCAGCGTAAGGACCGTGAACTTGTTCTGCACGGTATTGAGACGGGCCAGGTAGTTCAGCTTCCTCACGGTGAGTTTATTGAGGTTCATAAGCCTCTGGACGAGTACCGCCGGTACAAGCTGGTGAGCTTCGAGTCCCCCGCTGTTCTACCGGCTCAGCCAAACGCCAAGGGTAAGGTTACCCCTGTTGAGAAACTACGCGGTGGTCTTTCTAAGTTCTTCTTCACCGACCGAGTTCTGCCGGTTACCCCGCAAGAGCTAGAAAGTGCTCACCATGAGCATAATGAACGCGAGGTGGAGGGTAGCTCGCCTAAGTCTGAATTGAACCAATAAGTACGGTTCACATACCGAACGTGGGGTTCCTGCTGTAAGGGCAGGAACCCCACGTTTGTATACCCCTATGTTTGCTTATCCTCTCCCCTTTTATAGCAGGGGTGGGATTAAGGCTCAGCGGGTTTATTGTAAAGCCTTATACAAGAATATCTCAGCGGGCCGTTATTATCTCTGTACAAGGCCTAGAAACCAGTTTCTAATACACACCCAGGATGTACTCTCTGAAGCCGTTCTCAGGAGATGGAAGAGATCTCCTTGCCCGTTCTGCTGACCTGCTGCGGGCTTCTGCAGAGGTTCTACATGATCCCGTAGCCCCACATCCTTTCTTTAGTGTGCCCGCATTGGTTCTTAAAGAATAGACGCATCCATCGTTGTTAACAGGTAAACCCCCGGGTAGGCTCAGAGCTTTCTGAACGCTTCCGGGGGTTCTAAGCTGCGGCAGTCCTTCGGTATAAAGGCGCGCGGTTATTATTTAGTGTGCGTGGTCACCACGGCTATACTCGTAGACCCAGCCGATTACTGCTGCTGCAGCAAACGGGATGGCAATGAGTACAACCCACCAGGCAATGGCGGCACCCAGCACAACAAACATACAGGCAACACCAATGGCGAAGGGCCACCACGACCACGGTGAGTAGAACCCATACTCACCAGCACTCTCAGCGATTTCACCCGTGTAGTTATCCATGGGTTGGCTTCCTAGCTTCTTTTCAGTAAACATGAGGAAGAAAGCCAAGAAGAAGCACATGAGCCCCGTCACGAGGAGCGCGGGAAACCCGGCCCACTCATCAAAATTGGTCATAAACCCATAAATAATTCCAACAGGAATAAAGAATATACCAAGGTACAGGAAGACCTTCCCGAGAACTTTCACGGTTTACTCTCCCTTCTGTGCTGCAAGAGCTGCAGCGGCAACATCATGATTCGTTGAAAGCTCGGGATGATGTAGGTCTAGAGCCGGGCGTTCGGAACGGATACGAGGCAATGCAGTAAAGTTGTGGCGGGGCGGAGGACAAGAAGTCGCCCATTCGAGAGATCCGCCGAATCCCCAGGGATCGTCTACCTCGACTTTCGGAGCATACCGAGCAGTAATGTAAACATTCCAGAACCAGGGAATCATTGAAACGGCAAGAATCATGGATCCAACAGTTGAGAACTGGTTCATCCAGGTGAAACCGTCTTCGGGCAGATAGTCAGCGTATCGACGAGGCATACCATCAACGCCAACCCAGTGCTGAATCAAGAAGGTCGCGTGGAACCCGAAGAATACCAGCCAGAAGTGAATCTTACCGATCCGTTCGTTGAGCATCTTGCCAGTGAATTTTGGCCACCAGAAGTAGAATGCACCAAACATACCAAAAACAATGGTTCCAAAAATCACGTAGTGGAAGTGTGCAACCACGAAGTAAGTGTCGGAGATGTGGAAATCCAACGGCGGGGTGGCAAGGATAATGCCGGTGAGACCGCCATACAGGAAGGTAACCAAGAATCCGAAAATCCACAGCAGCGGAGTTTCGAAAGTAATAGACCCCTGCCACATAGTCCCAATCCAGTTGAAAAACTTCACACCGGTTGGAACACCAATCATCATGGTCATGAATGAGAAGAACGGGAGCATAATCGCACCGGTCACATACATGTGGTGGGCCCACACAGTCACAGACAGGCCCGCAATGGCGATCGTTGCTGTAACCAGACCCTTGTACCCAAAGATTGGCTTACGGGAGAACACCGGAATAATCTCTGAGGTCACGCCAAAGAACGGCAGGGCAAGCACATACACTTCTGGGTGCCCGAAGAACCAGAAGAGGTGCTGCCAGAGGACCGCTCCCCCCGTTCTCGGGATCGAAGATATGGCCACCAAAACGGCGATCCATACCAAGCGCGAACAGCGCTGAGGCCAGCGGCGGGAAGATCATAATAATCAAGATGGAGGTAATCAGCGTTGTCCACGTAAACACAGACATGCGCCACATGGTCATGCCGGGTGCGCGCATTGCCACAATAGTGGTAATGAAGTTCACCGCACCCATAATGGTGCCAAAGCCTTGCAGTGCCAGGCCAAAGACCCATAGGTCACCGCCTACAGATGGGCTGTAAGTGGTGCTGTTCAACGGAACATACGCGAACCAGCCGAAGGACGCTGCACCCTGTGGGGTAATAAAGCCCGCGATAGCAACCAATGAGCCAAACAGGAAGAACCAGAAGGCCAAGGCATTCAGCCGCGGAAACGCAACATCCGGAGCGCCAATTTGCAGTGGGATAAGCACATTAGCCAACCCAGTAAAAAGTGGGGTGCCGAACATGAGCAGCATCAGCGTGCCGTGCATTGTGAAAAGCTGGTTGAACTGTTCCTTGGTCTGCAGAATCTGCATACCAGGTTCGAAAAGCTCAATGCGCATTAGCAACGCCATGGTGCCGCCCATGCAGAAGAAAATAAAGGCGGCAATCAGGTACATGTACCCGATGGTCTTGTGGTCGGTGGAGGTAATCCAATTGACGAAGATGCGCCCCTTGGACTTCGGAACCACACGCGGCGCAACGGTAGTCGCACTCTCAGTTGAATACTCGAGGGTAGTCACGGTTCACTCATTTACTTGTCTGCGGGACGCGGAGTCGCGTTCTGGTTGGGGTTACGGTTGTATTCGTCACCAACAACACCCTGGTTTTCCGGGTTTTGTTTCAAGGACTCAATGTACTTATCGTAGTCCTCTCGGGAAACAACCTTCACATTAAAAAGCATCTCAGAGTGGTACTCACCACAAAGCTCAGCGCACTTACCCTTGTAGTCGCCAGGCTCCTTAGTGGTGATATAGATGTGGTTCGTCATCCCAGGAATAGTGTCTCGCTTCTCAAGGAATGCAGGCACCCAGAATGAGTGAATAACATCACGGGATTTAAGAGTGATATCAACGTTGGAATTAGCAGGCAAATACAGGGTGGGCAGGGCAGCCTCTTTGCCTTCACTACCGTCCAGGTGTGCCTGTACACCGGTAACATGCACATTCGCATCGGTATAGTTGAAATCCCACGCCCACTGTTTACCGTAGACTTCAACACTTACCTGGCGATCCGAACCGGATTTGGGTGCGGTCACCTGACGCTCCACCCGGTCTGAGAAAGTAAACATACTCACGATCAAAACAACCGGGACGAAGGTGTAGAAAACCTCCAACGGCAGATGATAACTAAGCTGACGCGGGTAGCCGGTTTCATTCTTCCGGCGGCGGTAGGCGATGATACACCATAGCATCAGGCCCCAAGTTATAAGGCCAACGACAAGAGCAGCTGCCCAGGTCCCAACCCAAAGATGCATAAGGTTCTCGGCATTATCGGTTGCCGGCTGGCCAGGTTTTACCGGCAGCCAACCGACAGATGCCCTATCCATTGAACAACCAGTCACAAGCAGCACCATTGAAGTCCCAAGCCCGAAAAGGCTGAGGCTCTTTGGTGTGTGACTGCCGGTTCGATGCTGCGAACTCACAGACGGCCCTTCCTGTTCTTACGGTGTGTGCTAAGCCGAAGCCCACCAGGTGATGGATTTCGGCAGTTTTCATAAAAACTTGTCTCTTAGAGCTTACCGCGATTTTCCCCGATACGCTGACACTCTGTCAGTGAATTTGTGAGTTTCCTGAAAAATTACAGAATTTTAACGTCAATAGGCCCCCGTACACTCGGTACGGGAACCTATTATGACTTTATAAAATTAAGCACGATACGAGCAGAGTTCTAGTGGAACGAATCGCCACAGGCACATGAGCCAGCCGCGTTCGGGTTGTCGATGGAAAAACCCTGCTTCTCAATCGTATCTTCAAAATCAATAGTTGAGCCATCCAAGTATGGAGCACTCATTTTATCAACGATAACCTGCACGCCCTCATAGTCGCGTACGGCATCGCCGTCGAGCACACGCTCGTCAAGTACAGCTGGTAGATAAGGCCTGAGCAGCCACCAGGCTGAACAGCTATGCGCAGACGCAAGTCAGTGCGGCCTTCCTGCTCTAGGAGCGTACGCACCTTGTTCTGTGCGACTTCGGTGAGGTTCACGCCGTGGGTGGGAAGCTCAGTTGCTACAGCTTCAGTCATTTCCTGTCCTTTCCTCTGCCCAGATAAGGCATATTTAGGGATAACGTTACGCCCGCTGCCTTCGTCCGACAACATAGGGCATCCCAAGTTCGCCGGGGGCGTGAGATTGCATACGCTCTCAGGATACCAATATTGTCAACACCAACGCCGAGGAGGGTGAGGAAAACAACAGAATGCTCCCCGCTCCCCCAGGCTCACAGCGATCTGCGGGCTTATTTAGCGGAGCATAACTCGCTTATCATGAGTGCTTCCGCAAGGATACCGCACTTGAAATCAGGTATATACAGCGACTCATTAGCGCTGTGTGCCCGTGTATCGGGGTCTTCAACTCCTGTAATAAGAATCTGAGACTCTGGGAATACCGATTTTAGGTCTGAGATAAACGGGATAGAGCCGCCCATACCAGTCTGCACAGGCTCCTCTTCCCAAGCGCTGCGCATAGCCGCCAAAGCCAGTTGCGCCCCTTCCTGTTGGGTGTCTGCAGCAAATGGTAATCCGGAATCCACCGGAGTGTAGCTCACTTCAGCACCAAAGGGGGCGTGCGCCGCCAGATGCTCCGCCAGCATCTGATGCGCATGCTCGGGAGTATCCCCTGGTGCAAGGCGTGTGCTGATCCGGGCCCGGGAGAGTGCTGCGAGAGTGTTTGAGGATTCGGCGATAGACGGTATGTCCATACCAATTACAGAGATCGCGGGCTGATGCCACAGCCGCGACGTTATCGGCCCGTGCCCAGCCAGAGAAACACTGTCCAGAATCCCAGAATCGGCCCGGAAGTCTTCTTCAGCGTATTCTAAAGCAGAGTCGTTAAGGCGCACTAGCCCATTCACCGCTACCGAACCGTCATCGGTGTGCAGCGTAGCGATAAGACGGGCCATAACGGTGTGAGCGTCAAGGTAGGGGCCACCGAAGATACCGGAGTGTACTGCATGGCTCCCCGTGCGCACTTCAATATCGCCGCTGGCGACACCCCGCAGTGATGTGGTCAGCGCCGGGATTCCAGCACGCCAGTTCGCGGAATCGGCAACGATAATATAGTCTGCAGCGAGCTGCTCACGATAGGTGCTGATAAAAGACGTGAAAGAAGGGGACCCTGCTTCTTCCTCCCCTTCTATGAAGAGTTTCACCCCTGCTTTAAAATGCTCTCCTAAAACTTCACGAACGGCTCGGAATGCAGCTAGGTGCAACAGCACCCCAGCTTTGTCGTCAGCAGCCCCGCGTCCGTATAGCCTCTCCCCTTTACGGGTTGCCGCGAAAGGGTCTGTCTGCCACAGCTTACGCTCCCCAGTGGGTTGTACATCATGGTGAGCGTATAACAGAATCGTTGGGTATCCGGGCGCTGCTGGTTTCGAGGCGATGACTGCGGGCATCCCCTCGCGTTGTGTACCGGTCTCATCGTCATATGTGGCGCTCAGAACGTGCGCTTCGTCGAACCCAGCGGCAAGCGCCAGTTCACGCACGGCTTCGGCGCTGCGGTGTACTTGGGATAAATCGTATGCTTCCCAGGCGATGGAGGGTATGGCAACGAGGCTGGTGAGCTCGTTGAGGGTTTCGTTGAATCGTGTGGTGATCGCGGTTTCGAGGGCTGCCCGGTGAGGGAAGGTATGGGTTGTAGTGTTCATGTTTCTAACCATACGCCTGTGGAGCTTGTGTTGTTGATTTTTTTGAGGCTGGGTTATGGAGTATTCGGCAGGGGCCCGAATTTTCGATATTCTGGTAGGGTGTTTGGTCGTAAAAGTAAAGTTGAGAAGTCTCCTATTGAGGCTGTTGAACCGGTTGAAGAGGCAGAACCTCAGGTTTCAAAGAATTCTGGTTACACCGCTCCGAAGGGGCGTCCTACGCCGTCGCGTAAGGAGCGTGAGGCTGCTCGCCGTAAACCTATTGTTGGTGGTGATCGTCAGGCCGCTAAGGAGGCGCAGCGGGAGCAGCGGGCGCAGGACCGTAAGTTGCACGCTCATGCATTGCGTACTGGTGATGAGAAGTATGAGAAATATTTACCGGCGCAGCATCAGGGCAGGCAGCGGCGGTTTGTACGGGATTATGTAGATGCTCGACGTAATGTTGGTGACTATATGTTATATGTGCTGGGCGGGTGCCTGCTGATTGGGCTTATTTTTGCGGGGACACAGTTGAGTTTCGCACCGCAGGTGTACACGGCCACAGTGTATATCATGTATGGTTATCTTTTTCTTTTTGCGTTGGACCTGTGGTTTTTGTGGCGCAAGCTGAAAGGTATTTTGGTAGGTAAGTTTGGTGAGGCCCAGCGCGGTAGTGTGTCGTATATTTTTGGGCGGGTTAGCATGATCCGTCGTCTGCGTCAGCCCGCGCCTCGGGTCAAGTATGGTGAATACCCGAAGTTTTAGAGTTTTTATTGGATGATATGTGAGGCTCCCGCCGGTGATGGCGGGAGCCTTTTGTGTATTAGTTTAGGAGTTTTTGCGGCGGAGTTTGAGAAGTCCGCGATTAATGTGGGCTGCCCAGAGGGGGCCTTCGTAGAGAAAAGCAGTGTAGCCTTGGACGAGGTTCGCGCCAGCATTGAGGCGGTCTTGGACGTCGCGGGCGGTGGTGACTCCGCCAACAGAGATAATGGTGATGGTGTCACCAAGCTCCTGTTTGAGCAGACGTAGTACTTCGAGGGAACGGGTTTTAAAGCGGTTCACCGGAAAGTCCGCCCTGCACCAATAGTGTTGATTTTGGTTTTGGGGCTGCGTAGGCCGAGTCCATCGCGGGCGATGGTGGTGTTGGTGGCGATAATGCCGTCAAGTTGTAGTTCTTGAGCAAGTTGGGCGACTGCGATAATGTCTTCGTCTGCCAGGTCGGGCGCGATTTTGACGGTGAGCGGTATGTGGCGGTGGGGTGAGACACGGTCAGCTTCTTCCCGTACGGATTGTAGGAGCGGACGGAGTGCCTCAATAGACTGTGAGGGAACGCAGTCCTGGGGTGTTGGGTGAGCTGACGTTGACGGCAAGGTAGTCGGCTTGGGGTGCGAGGGTACGGGTAGAGATGAGGTAGTCGTCGATAGCGTTATCGAGTTCTACGGTTTTGGTTTTGCCGATATTGACACCGATGAGGGGCCGGGTTTGGGCGGGGTATTCGGTTTCGAGGTCGGCACGGGCAGCTGCGACGCGGGGCCCTACTGCTGCGGCGCCATCGTTGTTAAATCCCATGCGGTTAATGACGGCTTTATCTTCGATGAGGCGGAAGAGGCGGGGCTGAGGGTTCCCAGGTTGGGCTTGTGCAGTGACGGTTCCGATTTCAATGTGACCGAATCCGAGGGCAGCGAGCGCAGGGATTGCTTTGCCGCCTTTGTCGAAGCCTGCGGCGATGCCGAAGGGTGAGGGGAAGGTGAGTCCCCATGGCGGTGGTTTGTAGGTCGGGGTGGGGTTGGAGGTAGTGTTTGAGGGCTCGGGTGATGCCGGTGTTTTTGAGGGTTTGGATGCCCCAGAGGCCGATGTGGTGGGCTTTTTCTGGGTCCATGCTTGCGAAGAAGAGTTTGAAGAAGGTTGGGTAGAGGCGCATGGTGTGCTCCTTGGGGTGGTTAGTTGGTGGTTTGTGCGGGTATTTTGTCGGTGGCGCCTCCGTATCGGCGGTCGCGGTGGGCGTATTCTTCGACGGCTTTGTAGAGGGTGCGGCGGTCTACGTCTGGCCAGAGTACGTTCATGAAGACCATTTCGGCGTAGGCGCTTTGCCAGAGGAGGAAGTTGGAGATGCGTTGTTCTCCGGAGGAGCGGAGGAAGAGGTCTACATCGGGTAGGTCTGGTTCGTCGAGGTATTTTTGGAAGGTTTTTTCGGTGATGGCGTTGGGTTTGAGGGTGCCTGCTTGTACGTCGCGGGCGATGGCTGCGGCGGCGTCTGCGATTTCGGCGCGTCCGCCGTAGTTGACGCACATGGTGAGGGTGCAGATGGTGTTGTTACGGGTTTCGCGTTCGCATTGTTCGAGTTGTTCGATGACGTTTTTCCAGAGTTTGGGGCGGCGGCCTGCCCAGCGGATGCGTACTCCCCAGGATTTGAGGGTTTCGAGTTGGCGGTTGAGGACTTCGGTGGAGAATCGCATGATGAAGGCGACTTCGCTGGGTGAGCGTTTCCAGTTTTCGGTGGAGAAGGCGTAGGCGCTGATGTAGGGGATGCCCATTTCTATGGCTCCGGCGACGACGTCGAGTAGGGCGGTTTCGCCTGCGCGGTGTCCTTCGTTGCGTGGGAGTCCGCGTTCGTTGGCCCAGCGTCCGTTGCCGTCCATGACGATGGCGACGTGTTGGGGGATGAATTTTTTGGGGATGGGTGGTGGGGTTGTTCCGGTGGGGTGTGGTGGGGGTTTGATGGGCATTGGGGTCTTTCAGGTTGGGTGTGGTTTCTTGGGGTTATTGTACCGTGTGGGGTTATGGTGTTTTTGGTTTCGAGGTGGGTGAGGGTTTTGAGGGGGTTTTCGAGGTGGTATTGGGTGGTGTTGAGGATGAGGTTGAGGATTTTTGGGTGGTGTGGGTGGGGGTTTTGTCGATGGTGTCCCAGTGGCCGGTGGTGAGGGCGTTGAGGTAGGTGGTTTCTTGGGTGTTGAGTGGGGTTAGGGGTGTTGTGGTGGTGTGGGCGCAGGTGGGGCAGAGTGTGCCGTGGGGGTGTGGTAGCTGGTAGGGGGTTGGGGTTCCGCAGTGGATGCAGGTGTTGGTGGTGAGGGGCCATCCGGCTAGTTGCATGGCTTGGGTGAGGTAGCGTGCGAGGATGTGGTGCGGGTGGTGTTTTTTTGTGGGCGAGGGCTGCGAGCGCACCGTGGGTGAGGGTGTAGTGGGGTGGGGTTTCTTCGGGGGCGTGTTGGTGGTGAGGGTTTCGCAGGTTTCGGCGATGACTGCTGCGGTGGTGTAGGCGGTGTAGTCGCCCATGATGGGGGCGGTGTAGGGCGTGGAGTGTGGTGGTTTGGGTGATGGTGCGGAGTGTGCCGCGCCCTTGGGTGAGGGAGAGGGCTACGTGCATGTAGGGTTCGAGGCGGGCGCCGAATTTTGAGTTGGGTTTGCGGATTGATTTTGCAACGGCGTGGGTGATGCCGTTGTTGCGGGTGAGCATGATGATGATGCGGTCTGCTTCGCCGAGGTTTTGGGTGCGGAGGATGAGTGCGTGGTCGGTGTAGGTTTTGGGGGTGCTCACTGTGGGTTTATTCGTAGTCGATGTCGTCTTCGGGGGTGAAGGTGTTGTCATCGTTGGTGAGGAGTTCTTCGAGGTCTTCGTCGTCGTCATCTCCGTAGACGGCGAGGGGGGTGACTTCGTTGTGTTCTTCGAAGAGGGCGTTTTCGTAGGTTTCGAAGGCGTTGGCGATTTCTACGTAGGCTTCGTCGATGGCGGGGTCGTGTTCGCCGTTGCGGTTGGTGACGGCGGTAAGGTGGTTTTTGAGTGCGGTGATGAGGCGGTCAAGTTCGGTGTGGGGGTTGTTATTCATGGTGTTATTGTATCCCACTGGTCTTGGGTTGTGGTGTGGGTGGTGTGTTCAGGCGCGCACCCGTTGTGGTGTGGGTGCGCGCCTGGTGGGGTGTTATGGGGTGGTTAGTATCCGAGGGTGTCGAGGGATGCTCGGATTGCTTCTGCGGAGGCGCGTAGTTTTGCGTGTTCGTTGTCGTCCATGGGGACTTCTAGGACGCGTTGTACGCCGTCGCGGCTGACGATGGAGGGTAGGGAGAGTGCGACGTTGTTGAAGCCGTACATTTTTCCTGCCATGGTGGTGGAGACGGGTAGTACTGCGTTTTGGCCTTGGAGGAAGGCTTCGGCGATGCGGGAGGCCGAGACGCCGATGGCGTAGTTGGTGGAGCCTTTGCCTGCGATGACGTTGTAGGCGGCGCGCATTGCGTCGTGGGCGAGGGAGTCGCGTACGTCTTGGGTGAAGAGTTTCTGGCCGTTGTGTTCCCATTCGGTGAGGGGGACCATGCCGATGTTTGCGGCGGACCAGACGGGGAATTCGGAGTCGCCGTGTTCGCCGACGATGTTGGCGTGGACGCTTTTAATGGATACTCCTGCTTTGGCGGCGATGAGCCAGCGTAGGCGGGAGGAGTCGAGGACGGTGCCGGAGGAGAGTACTCGGTTGGCGGGTAGGCCGGTGATTTTTTGGGTGACGACGGTGAGGACGTCGCAGGGGTTGGTGACGAGCATGTAGATGGCGCCGGGGGCGACGCTCATGAGGTCTGGTAGGAGTTTTTCGAGGATGCGGACGTTGGCTCCGGCGAGTTCCATGCGGGGCTGGTTGGGTTCTTGGCGTGCGCCGGCGGTGATGATGATCATGTCGGCGTCTTTGAGGGTTTCGAGTTCGCTTCCGCCGATGATGTTTGCTTCGTGGGCGAACATGGAGCCGTGGGCGATGTCGAGGGCTTCTGCGTGGGCGCGTTTGCCGTCGATGTCGTAGAGTACGATTTCGCTGGCTGAGCCGCGGAGGGTGGCTGCGTATGCGGTTGCGCTACCGACGCCGCCTGCGCCGATGATGCCGAGTTTGGTGGGTCGAGTTTCGCCGTTCATGGGTTTTCCTCTCGGTTGATGTGAGGGGTTAGTGCGGGGGTTTCCCTGTGTTCTATTATGCCCTATTTTTGAGGGTTTGTGTGGTTTTATTTTTGATTTTTTAGAGATTTGTAGCGGCTTTATGGTGCTACAACCGATTTTTCTCTCATAAAACCATATAAGGGCGGATTGACTTTTTCATGCAGGTCACAGAAGCGATAATCTGCTGGCGTGTTGTGGTGATCGCCTGTGTGGGGTGGAGTTAGGTGATGGCAGTTTTGTGACGGTTCTTAGCTGTCGAAGTATGTTTGCACCGGCACCGCTCCCCCGGCTTTTTCAAATTCTGCCTGCACGTCGGCGGCGAGCGCATCATCTGTGAGGAAATCAAGTGCTACCACCGCTAGCCGTAGGCGCCGTCAAGTGCTGCTTCTTCGGCGCGGGGTGATTGTGCGGCGGCGGCGAATTCTGCGGTGTGTAGGCCGGTTCCTTCGGGTGCTATCTGGATGAGTGGGTGGATTCCTGGTAGGCGCAGGCTAATGTTCCCGAAGTCGGTGGATGCTGCTAGGGTGTCGCTGATGGTTCCAGCCGGGTATGGGTTGCGCCCTATCTCGCGTTGAGCCAGTACCCATCGTTGCCCTAGTGTTTGGTTGGAGCGTACTGGCATGGTCATAGGGTGAGGAATCCCAGTGGATATCGGCCTGTACGCCCGCCATGAGTGCTGCGCCGTGAAGTACGTCTTCTATTCGGTGTGAGAGTGCCCGTAGGGTGGGGGCGTATCGGGAGCGGATATTAATGTGCAGGCTTGCCGTCTGCGGGATGAGGTTGGGGGTCTGTCCCCCGCTGTCGATAATGGCGTGGATACGGTCGCTGACCGGCAGCTGTTGGCGTAACAGACCCCAGCCCCTGGTAGGCCAGTGCTGCGGCGTCTAGGGCGTTGCGGCCCATAAAAGGGTGGGAGGAGGCGTGGGCGCTGATTCCGCGGTAAGTGACGCGGCATTCACGTCGCCCTAGCCATGCCTGATCCGCTACATCGATGAAATACGGGTGCACCATAATGGCTGCATCCGCCGTGTCGAATGCTCCGGCACGTGCCATGTTTTCCTTTGCCGGCGTCGGATTCTTCGGCGGGGGTTCCCAGGTAGATAATGCGTCCGCTGAACGCCTCCGGGGTTTTCTGTAGGGTGTCGGCGAGCGCAGAAAGGCACCAAGGCCCGCGGCTGCGATCACGTTGTGTCCGCAGCCGTGGCCGATACCGGGTAAGGCGTCGTATTCGGAGAGGATGGCGATGGTGCGGTGTTTGTGGGGGTCATAGTTGGCGGATTGGAGTGTGGCGGCAAATGCGGTGTCCAGCCCGCAGACGGGGGTTTCCACATCGATTCCAGCATCGTGTACTGCTCGGGTGAGCTCTGCGCAGGCGTACCGTTCTTGGTAGGCGGTTTCGGGGTTCTGGTGGATGGCGTGCAGCAGTTGTATGAGCTGTTCTTTACGCCCGGCGATGGCTTTGGCGATGTCGTGTTTGAGGTGCGCGTACCCGCAGTCTTCGTCTATGGGGCGCTGGGTGATGCTGTGCTGCGCTGTTGCTTTACGGTGTTCCGTTTCGGCGGTGAGTGCGGTGAGGAATTCGCTTCCGGGGTGTGCTGTTTTTCCGGGTGTTTTTTGTGCGGCGGATTGTGTGCTCAGGTTAGGGTGTGGGTTGCTGTTCATAGTTCTACGCTACCGGATGCTTCCTCCGGCAGGTTGGGCGGGTGGAGGTGCGGGGATGTGTGATTTCAGAAGATTGGAGGCTTTTGGGGTGTTCTTCTAGCCGCAGGCCCAGCCAAAAACATTGTTATCGAGATCGATTTGGGCACTGCCGCAGTCTCCGAATTCAAGAACACCCATCTCGGTGATCTCCAGGTAGTGGGCGCTGAGCCTTGGCGGTAGGGACTGCCCGGGTAAGGCGGTGCCGCCTAGGTGGCATTTGGAGAAGAGCGGGTCGGCCCAGTTTCGAAAATCACCGGTTTCTTCGTCCCAGGGGTCTTCGTACCCGTTCACTCCGTCATCGGCGGGCGGGACTCCCGCATTCGGGTCGGGGCGGTATACCAGTCCGAGCGCTTGGATGGGGTGGGTGGCGCCCCACTGGGTGAAGAGCCGGGTGCGCTGGCGCGGCGGAAGAATAATGAATTGTTCACCTTCCCGGTACGGGTTGATGGGGCCGTTGCTGCGGGCCGAGAACTCTTCGCTGGTTAGGTAAAGGAGCCCAAAAACACTGCCGAAGATATCGTGCAGTTCTCGGAACATTGGGTGCGGCTGGTACTGTCGCAGCTGCGTTGTGAGCGGGGTGTCGCTGTGTTCTTTCAGCAATAGTGGGGGTGTTTCTTGGATGATTTCCCACGAGTCTCCCGCGAAGAAAGATACCGCCACGTATTCGGGGCCGCGCCTGCGGTATGGTTCCGGTAGGTGCAGGGTGAAGATGTGTTGCATGGGAAGCCCTGTGTGGGGGCTTCGCGGCCACTGTTCGTCACTAATGCCTGGGCCGCGAGAGCCTAACCAGCCTGCTTCGGTCACTGCCGCCTGATCGGCAACTAGTGTTTTGTTCTGGGGGTCGTAGGACCAGGTGCGTGTGGGCTCCTGGGGCGTAATATCAAACGTTATATCGTAAGCTTTCACCGGGAATACCCCTATCTTTAGTGGTTTCTCTTTGTCAGGTTAGCAACTGATATATGCCTGAAATTTTGGATTCTCGTCAGAACTACTTTTAAGCATCCATGACAATGATTCCCACCGCAAACTATGCAGTTTAGCCTTAGGGTTATGTATTGGGGTTGAGGCGCATAAGGTGAGCAGGTATGAAAAAAACATGGTCTATAAGAAAGAGCCCCAGTGTAACTACTGGGGCCCTTTTCTGCCTTAACTATTCAAGGTCTTGGTGCGCGAGGGGGGACTTGAACCCCCACCCTCTAATACGAGGACTAGCACCTCAAGCTAGCGCGTCTGCCTATTCCGCCACCCGCGCAGGTGACTTGTGGGCCTTCACAGAGTGGCCGCCCACAGCAACATGTAATACTTTACGGGCTTTACCGCACCCGCGCAAATCAAATAGACGTGTTATACACCACTGTTTGCGGGGTGTTGCGGGGCGGTTTCATGACCGCCCCGAATTTCCCGCACCGTTTATGGCGTACTCTAACCCGTACCGCGCCACGCCGTCTCGACACGCTCATTTCCTCACCCGCACAGAAGCTTAGAATAGAGACTATGAAGAATGAGAACCTTACCCGCGAAGAAGCCGCGCACCGCTCAGAGCTACTCACCGTAGAGTCATACCACGTGCATTTGGATCTCACCCACGCCAAGGACGAGACCCGAGAATCCTACCCCACCGTCACCACCGTACGGTTTGACGCCAAAAGCTGGAGCCGAAACATTCATCGATTACATTCACCACTCCATTGACTCGGTCAGGCTCAACGGCACCCACCTGAACCTCGCCGAGGTCATTGACGGATCCCGTATTAAACTGCCGAACCTGGCCAAACACAACGAACTCACCATTCATGGGCGCTCCTACTACTCGCGCTCCGGGGAGGGCCTACACCGCTACATCGACCCCTCCGATCAGCGCGTATACCTCTATACCCAGTACGAGCCCGCCGACTGCCGCCGAGTCTTCCCGAACTTTGAGCAGCCCGACCTGAAAGCTGTCTTCAATTTCCGGGTCACCGCCCCCAAAGAATGGGTGGTCAGCTCTAACGGGGTGCTTGACACGGAAGTACCCGACCCCACCGATTCGGGTATCACCAAACGTGTTTTTGCCCCCACTGAACGTATCTCCACCTACATCACCGCGATTCTTGCCGGAGAATACTTCACCGCAACCGACACCTACCGCCCCAAGAGCACCGTCAATAGTGGAGACGTGCCGTTGGTTGCTTACTGCCGATACTCCCTCAAACCGCATTTCGACTACGACAATATTTTCCGGGTCACCAAAAACGGGCTGGACTTCTTCCAAGACCTCTTCGACTACCCCTACCCATACCCCAAGTATGAGCAGGCATTCGTGCCCGAATACAATATTGGCGCCATGGAAAACCCGGGCATGGTGACCTTCACCGAAGACTACATTTTTGTTTCTGGTGCCACCGAGGATGACTTGGAAGGGCGCACCAACACCATCTGCCACGAGATGGCGCACATGTGGTTCGGCGATCTAGTCACCATGAAATGGTGGGACGATCTCTGGCTCAAAGAATCATTCGCCGATTTCATGGGCACTCTCGGCGCTATCGAAGCCAACGGGTTCAAAGACGCCTGGGTCACCTTCGCCAACCAGCGCAAAGCATGGGCGTACCAGCAGGACCAGCTGCCCACCACCCACCCGATCGTGGCCGACATTGCGCACCTTGAGGCGGCAAGCCAAAACTTTGACGGCATTACCTACGCTAAAGGGGCCTCCACCCTCAAACAGCTGGTCGCCTACGTGGGCTTCGACACCTTCATCGAAGCAGCCCGCGTGTACTTCAAACGCCACGAATGGGCGAACACTACCCTCAACGATTTCCTGTCCGTACTCAACGAAGTATCCGGCAGGGATATGCAGGCGTGGTCACGGGCCTGGCTGCAAACCTCAGGTCTCTCAACTTTGGAACCCGCCGCATCTACAGCACCGACGGGCAACTCACCGACCTGTACCTCACCCAGCAGCTCCCCGAAGGCATACCCGCAGGGGTGGGGCGCCCGCATGTGGTCAAACTAGAGACCTTCCGCCAGCATGAGAACCGGCTGGTCTCAACAGGGGTGCTCTCCCTGGAATACCCCAGTGAGCCCATCACAGAACACCGGGTTGAGCTCACCGATGAGCACAAAAAGCAGGTGGGTGAAGCCGACCTGCTCATGCTCAACGCCCAGGACCACACCTACGCAAAAGTGGCGCTCACTAACGACGATGGGCTGCAGGCTGCAATCGCTGGTGTATCCACCCTCGAATCCACGCTATCTCGCGGGCTGATCTGGGGCGCACTCTGGGAGAATGTGCGTGATGCCCGCCTGCCAGTCAGCACCTTCGTAGATGCAGTAGTGCGCAACGTGTCCCTCGAGCCCAGCGCCTCCCTGCTTGGCAGCATGGTCTCCCACGCCCAAACGGCGGTAGCGAACTATGCCTCCCAAACAGAACGGGAAAACCTCTACAACGCACTCCATGATGCCTTCAGCACCGCCCTTGCAGCCGCCTCCCCCGGCTCGGATGCGCAGCTCATCCTGCTCCGCGCCCTCATCACGGTTAGCGGCGTCGCCACCCAAGGCGAAGAAACATGCCGCGACATCGCCCGCGGGGCCTTTGAAGACACCACCGGAGACATTGCAGTGGCCACAGGCATACCCTACGACCAGAACCTTGGCTGGGCTGCCCTTGGTGCCCTCGCCGAACGGAACCTTGTGAGCGTCGCTGAGCTGGAGCAGGCTGCCGGTTACAACCCCTCCTCCATCTCAGCCAATGGTTACGCTTACGCGCTCGCGGCATTACCGCAGGCCGAGCACAAGGCAGAGGCATACCGTACAGTTATGGAAGACAGCACCCTCTCAAACGACGCCCTCTCCTCAACCGCCAACGGATTCCGCCTCGGCCCCGATGAGTTGCGTGAACCATACTTCGAGAGCTACTTCACGGCGCTGAGCGATATTTGGGAGTCCCGGTCCATTGGGATGGCCACCCGTATCGTACGTGGGCTCTACCCGCGCATCTCCTACGGCCACGGATCAGCCGCAGGATTAGACGTGGATAACACCGCCCCGGTAGCCCTCGCCGAACGCTGGCTGCGGGAGCACCCCGAAGCGCCCTCAGCGTTACGTCGCCTCATTCTTGAGGCCCAAGACCTTACCCGGCGTAACCTGAACGCGCAGAAGTTCAACGCGACACACTAAACACCTGTGTATTCGCTCACCTCATGGACGCAGGCGCCCGGCGCACCCCACCGGGGCGAGGGCCGGGCATCTGCGTACTGCCGGTGTTTACGCGGCATACCAGGTACCGCGTCCACGACTCGTCACAGGTGTTAAAACCGCAAAAAGTTTTGGGTCAGAGAATCGCCAGTTTTTGCTGTACCTCTGTTCGGCTCAGTCTCAAAAACATGAGAGAATAGAAGCATTATCTGTCACCCGATAAATGTATCCACATAAATATAAGGAGTTTACTTTGGTCGACTACATCCTCGGTGACCGCGGAAGCGTCGAGATTGTTACCGATGGCTACTACGAGGCCGAAACCCTTCAAGTCTTTGAAGAACTCCACATTGACCGCGAGCGCATCTGGTTCGGAGAGGCCCACCTCGTACCAGAACCAGATAATCCTTATGAGCCTAAGAGTATCGCCGTGTACATTGACGAGCTCAAAGTTGGCCGAATGAGTGTTAAGGATTCAGCCGCATACTGGGAGCCAATAACGCGAGTAGTTGCTTCAGGTTACGTTCCGGTAGTTCACTGCAGCTCTCAGCTATTGCGCGCCGTGTCGGTGAGGGCACCCGCATCGAAAGCTACGGTGTGTTGTCGCTTTCAGCACCAGGTTCGCTCTTCCCCATTAACCAGGCCCCCGCACGAGCGGCCCTGCTGCCGCAGGGGCAGTCAATGAAAGTTCTTGATGAGAAAGACCATTCAGAGTACCTGCACAGTATCCTGCCCCCCAATGGTGAAGGGCGTGTGATTCTGACCCTTGAGGCGAACCAGATGAAGCTCTCAGATGGGCGTCTTATCGACACAGTTGAGGTACTCCACGACCGTAAGTTGGTGGGCCGGCTAAGCACACAAATGTCCGCGCAGCTAGCTCCCGTGGTGAAGTATGCCTATGACCGTAACCGCCTCACAAGCGCCTGGGGTACTATCCGTGGCAATAGCTTGGAGCTTTCACTGACGGTTCAAGCACTGCGAGCCAGCGAGATCCCGGCGGAATGGTACCGCACCCTGCCGAATAATGTTCCTGAGCTGCTCCCCGAAGGGGTGGCCTATGAGGTTCCTGACGCATATGTTGCCACTGAGGGTGAGAATAACCGCTCCGCTATTGAGGAATCAACAACGAAGAAGCGACGAGGATTCATGAGCGCGCTCACCGGTGGAGGTGCCCCCGCTGAGACCGCCGCTCCTGAAACTCTCAGGGCTGAGGGGCTGCAGGAGGACAGCACCGAAGCCGTCGTACGGGGCGAGCGCCGCCGCCTGCTGACTCTTATGAGCGTCACCGGTTTGGCTGCGCTGTTAATCGGCTTGATCGTGGCATTCTCATACCTGGTGGTGGGCTTCATTATTATGGCGCTGGGGGCGGTACTGGTCTTAGCCACCCTGTATGTTGGGCGTCAGATGGCGGTAAGCCCATCAGTCATCCGATACGCCGATTATGAGGCTCAGAAAGAGGCCCAACAACAGCAGGAGAAACCGGAGAAGCCGCTTAATACGGCGCGCCGCTAAAGCCCGTTGCGGTTCTACGCGAGTGAAGGCCCCCACCCCAGGTTATATTACCGGGGATGGGGGCCTTCACGTATGCCGTAACTGAGGCACCAGCCGAGCGTTAGCCTTCCGCTGCGCGACTAGTCTTCACCGTATACGGAGGTGAAATCGGTGATCTTATCGTTCTGCAGCGCACGGGTAAGATCGGCGTTCGCTTTCTGATCCACCAGAACAATAGACTGCCCATCCATAGACCACCCGGGCCCTGCATTGGGTAGGCTCATCATGTGCATTGCGGTGGACCCGTTCGTAATCACCGGGGCCGCCAGGTTAGCGACCTGTGAGGAGTCCAGGCCCTTATCAACAGTCAGGTAGCCGCTGAGGGAATCTACAACCGTCTTAAACTTCCCGATACTGCTCAGCGCTCCCTGAGCTTTAAGGGTGTTGTACAGGCCCCGCAGGTAGGCGCGCTGGTTGCGTACACGCTGGTAGTCGCCAGCGGCGAAAGAGTAGCGTTCACGCACGAACGCCAGCGCCGTACTGCCGTCCATGTGCATGGTGCCGGGGGTGTACGACCACACCCCGGTTTTAAAGGCGACGGGTACTTGAACGTCTACCCCGCCGACGGCGTTGGTCAGGTCTTTGAACCCGGTGAAGTCGATCTCAGCCACATGGTCGATTTTGATCCCCAGCAGCTGCTCAATGGTAGCTACCTGCAGCCCAATACCGCCGTAGTTCAGGGCGGCGTTCACCTTTGCGCTGCCGTACCCGGGGATATTCACCCAGCTATCACGCATAATGGAGATCAGGTACACCCCCGAACCGTCTTGGGGATATGCATGAGCATAATAGTATCGGCACGCTGTCCGCTGACTTTCGCGGCATCGGCTGAGCCAGCACGAGAATCGCTCCCTAGAAGCAGGATATCTGTGCCGGGGCTATCAACGATATCCCGGGTTTTGCCGCCTTCAACAGTGTCAAGGATGCCGTCACCATTCTGATCTTTCTCACTGGCGAGAGATTTGGGGTCCTTACCTTCGGGCCCGGTGAAGGTGGGGGCTGCTGGGGGGTCACCAAGGGATTTCTTGAGGTTATCAAGACCGTCCTGAGAGTCAGTGATCGAGTCAAACTTCTGAGTCTGGCTATCCCAAGTGTGCCCGATGCTCCAGACATAAAACCCGACCCCCAAGAGTAGGGCCAGAATAATAATAAGCAAAGCTATAAGGGAGCGTTTAACCCATTTTTTCCTGGGTGTGGTGCGAAGAGCCTGAGTGAGTGTTCCGCTCATGATATTCCTTTATGTGCTGAAATTTTATGGCGCCTGCAGGTGCCTCCATCGGCTCGGGCGCATAGCTGATGTGCCTGCCCCATAGTGTGGGGATGTGTGTGTGAAAAGACACCCCGTACCCGCGACGTCTGCGGCTACGGGGTGCATGAGAAATTATTTAGTGCAACGAAAAATTTAGGAGGACTTCTTGCCGAAGTTCGCGAAGCGTGCGTTGAAGCGCTCGACGCGGCCTGCGGAGTCCATGATGCGCTGCTTACCGGTGTAGAACGGGTGAGATTCGGAGGAAATCTCGACCTCTACAATGGGGTACTCATTGCCGTCTTCCCACTTCTCAGTCTTAGCGGAGGTCATGGTGGAACGGGTGAGGAAAACCTTGCCGGAGGCGAGGTCTCGGAACAACACCGGGCCGTATTCCGGGTGAATATCTGCCTTCATTTTTACCTTCTTCTGCCACTGGATTTTGCCAGCAGCCCTTATATGGATGGGGTAGGTATGATGTGCTTGAGCGCATCAAACGGTTGTTCTCGGGCGCTGATGCGCACACAACCAGCATCAAGGGTATCACTTTTCAGACGGGTGCGCATACCCAGGTTTTTATCACTTCACTCACTAACGCGGGCGGGTCTCCCAGAACGCTACAGCCGAGGCGGCAGCCACATTGAGCGAATCTACCCCGTGAGACATGGGGATCATGACCGTGTGTTTCGCGGCAGCAAGAGTCCGCGCCGACAGCCCATGCCCTTCAGTGCCCATAATAAGCGCCAGTTTCGGGTAGCGCCTGCTCGATAGTTCCTCAAGGGTGAGAGAATCATGGTGTAATGCTAGGGCGGCGGTCTCGTACCCCATGCTGTGCAACAGTTCAAGGTCATCCGGCCAGCTGGTTAAGCGCCCCCAGGGAACCTGAAAAACGGTCCCCATTGAAACACGAATGGAACGACGGTACAGCGGGTCAGCGCAGCGGGGGCTCACGAGTACCGCATCCACGTTAAGGGCGGCAGCGGAACGGAAAATAGCCCCGACATTGGTGTGATCCACAATGTCCTCAAGGATAGCCACCCGAAAGGCCTCAGCCACCAGCTGCTCTAAAGGAACCGGGGCGGGGCGGGCCATCACCGCCAGCGCCCCGCGGTGCAGATGAAACCCAGTGACACCCTCTAACGCCTGCTCCGGGCCCACATAGGCGGGAACCTCGGGGTGCGCCCGCAACACATCCGCAAGATCATCGGCCCACTTTTCGCTCATTAGAAATGAGAGCGGCTGGTGCCCTGCGTCGAGCGCCCGACGCACTACCTTGGAAGACTCAGCAATATAAATACCCCACTGGGGTTCCAGCACCGAACGTAATTTCACATCGGTCAGGTGGGTGTAGTACTGCAGAGCCTGTTCGGGGGCCTGCTCCAACGGAACCACGGAAGAAATAGCGTGTACCCGCTCTGTTCGGGCGGCAATATCGGCTGCGGATAGTTGTTTCTTTCTCATGCTTTTCATATGCTGCACCTGTCGCTGGGTGTTCCCGTCGTACGATGGGAACACCCAGCGACAGGGCTGCTATTTAGCGTTTAAAGGCGCTGTAACGCCCGGTGGTGGTAGTGGTTAAGGCCAGGTCCATGCCGTAGGTGCGCGCCAGGTTCTCCTCAGTAATAGTCTGCGCGATCGGCCCGGCAGCCACCAGCTGCCCCTCACGCAGCAGCAAAGCGTGGGTGAACCCTGCGGGGATTTCTTCGAGGTGGTGTGTAATCAGCACAGTTGCCGGGGCGTACGGATCGGCAGCTAGCGCACTCAGGCGTTCCACGAGATCCTCACGGCCGGAAATGTCCATACCCGCCCCGGGCTCATCCAGCAGCAGCAGCTCCGGGTCGGTCATGAGGGCACGGGCGATGAGGGTACGTTTACGTTCACCATCGGAGAGAGAACCAAAAGTGCGCTCAGCGAGGGTCTCAACACCCCAATCAGCCAGCAGCTCGGTAGCGCGGGCATCATCCATCGCCTCGTATTCTTCTTTCCACCGGCCCGAAACAGCATAGGCGGCGGTCACCACCACGTCGGACACTTTCTCGTGTCCGGGGATCTGCGTGGCGGATGCCGCTGAGGAGATACCAATACGGGGGCGTAATTCGAAGACGTCTACCGCCCCGAGGGTCTCGTCCAGGATCTCAACCTCCCCGCCGCTGGGATGCAGCCGGGCTGCAGCAATCGATAAGAGGGTGGACTTACCGGCCCCGTTAGGGCCTAGGACAACCCAGCGTTCGCCTTCGTTCACGGACCAGCTAACATCCCGAAGAATGTTGCGCCCGCCGCGTACTACGTTAACGTTGTGAAGATTAAGTACGGTGCTCATGTTTTCTTCTCTGCTGTGAATTTCTAGATAGTGTGGATGCTCTCAGGTGGCCCCGCCACGAACCGGCCGGTGTATCTTCCACCCGTACACGGTACTGGGCGGGTGCGTGGTGCGGCTAGTCGATGAACCCGCGTGCGCCGCCGACAAGTTCCACATGGCCGCTCTCAACCTCTGCGGTGACCATTTTGGCGACCTCGTGGGCGAACTCGTTAACCGTGTAGAGCTTCCCAGCGGTTTCGCGGCGGGCCTCAATGGCGCCGGGGTGCAGACGGTTGAGTAAGGTCGCTGTAACGGTGCCCTCAATCATGTCGGCAGAGACAATAACGAGGGAGATGCCTTTCTGCGCAAGTGCCGGGATTTCTGCGACGAGGGCGTCCTCCCCCCGCCCGTTTTGACTCGGCGACCGGCTGGTATTCTGCCATGGTCTGAACTTCCCGGATGAAGTGCGCCTGATGGCTGGTGACAAACACGATACGCCCGCCCGCAGGCATTTTCTGGGCTGCTAGGCGCGCCAGTTCAAGCTGCGCGTCACGGTTCAGGCGCATCGCGTAGTCTTCGCCCATGCCGCTCTCCATGCCGCCGGATGCGTTAAGCACCAGGTAGTCAAGGGAACCGTAGGTGTCTACCGCCGTCTGCACCAGGTTCTGCAAGTCGGCGGTGTTGGTGACGTCAGCCTGCACGGCGATTGCTTTACCGCCAGCTTCCTCAATGGAGGTGACGATCTTCGCGGCACGTGGTGCTTTGGAGCGGTAATTCACCACCACGTTCGCCCCTTCGGCTGCGAGAATCTGTGCGGTGTCTGCGCCCACCCCGCGGGAGGAGCCGGTGACGATAACGGTTTTGCCGGTCAGTTGTGCCATAGCTTATGAGTCCTTTGCTGAACGAAAACGGTGGTTAATGATGTGTGGTGTGCTAGTGGCCCATTCCCAGGCCGCCATCCACGGGGATAACTGCACCGGAGATGTAGTTTGCCTCATCGGATGCGAGCCAGCGAATCACGCGCGCAACTTCTTCCGGTTCGGCGAAGCGCTTGGCTGGGATGGTATCGAGGTAGTTCTGTTTGGTCTCTTCTGGCAGCACCTCGGTCATTGCGGTGTTAATAAATCCGGGGGCGACCACGTTCGCAGTGATATTACGCCCGCCCAACTCGCGGGTGATGGAACGTGCCATTCCTACCAGTGCGGCCTTCGAGGAGGAGTAGTTCACCTGCCCCGGTGAACCGTACAGACCCACCACGGAAGACACCAGGATGATACGCCCCCGCTTGAGTTTAAGCATCCCCTTGATGGCGCGCTGAACTACCCGGAAGGAGCCGGTGAGGTTCGTGTCGATGACGTCGGTAAAGTCTTCTTCCTTCATGCGCAGTAACAGGGTGTCACGGGTGATACCCGCGTTGGCGATAAGAACCTCCACCGGGCCGAACTGCTCCTCAATGGTTTTAAACGCCTCGGTGATGCTTGAACTGTCACGCACGTCGGCTTTGACGGCGAAAAAAACTCTTCGGGGGCGTCCCCGCTACGGTAGGTTACGCATACGTTGTGCCCCGCCGCTTTGAATTCTTTAGCGATTTCGTAGCCGATGCCACGGTTACCGCCGGTCACGAGAACAGTTTTGGGGGTGGTTTCGCTCATTATTTTTCCCTACAGGTAGGCTTATTGGTCTTCTAATATTTTACGCCGTTTATGCCCAGCCTGCCGGGCGGGACTCTTAACGCTTCATATTCTGCAGGTCTACACTGAAAGTGTTCCACGGGGTCTACACTGGAAGACATGGCGGCTTTTGAGGGCCGCACCGAACTGTTGCAGCGGGGTGTGGCGCACCCAACCAACAGATGGATACAGCACACACACGACGCGCTAAAGGGGAGGGATTCTGTGTCCGAAAAATACTGGACGGCTGAAGACCTTGCCGACCACGGGTACCGACTAGAACAGGCCCCTGAAGATCAGGCGGAGCAAGATGACGCATACTGTATTACCGGTGCGGATGAGCCGCTTTCGCAGCGGGTTAATAAACGCTCCCGCGAGTACATTTTTAAAATGTCGCTGCGAGTGGTGTGTATTGTCTGTGCGGTACTGGTGGACGGGTGGATGCGGTGGGCGTTTGTAGCCGGTTCAGCAGTGCTGCCGTGGGCGGCTGTTGTAATCGCCAATGGGGAAGCTAAAAACCGCAATAGCGGTTTCGTTCCCTACAAGCATAATGTCCCCCAGTTGGCATTAACCGCCAGCATGCAGGGACAAGATTCTGGGAAGCCGTCGTACAATACCTCCGAGGTCATTGATTTACAGGCACACCCGGCTGGACCTGACCGGGCCTAGTCGCAGAGTAAAGTGTGAGGAGGGGCTAGCAGTGGACTTATTAGGTTCGCTCTCAGGCGATGCAGCACCCACTGGGGATATCTGTTCCCGTAAAGGGTGCACTACCGAGGCTACCCACCAGATCCTGTGGAATAATCCAAAAATCCATACCCCACAGCGGCGTAAAATCTGGCTTGCCTGCGACGAGCATACGGCATGGTTAGAGAATTATCTTAAAGAACGCCAGTTCTGGAAGCAGACCCTGCCGTTTCCACAGTAGCTGACACCCGCTCAGCGGCACTGTACTGTTAACTCTGTTTCTGTTCTATCACCGCCCGGAAGGATTCATGCGCGCATACCGTTTTCTGCTCACCAGCAAATGGATATTAGCTTTCATCCTGTGTGTGCTGTTTTCTGTGCTGTGCGTGTACCTGGCGGGGTGGCAGATGAGCCGTAAGGAGGCTCTTGACTGGCGTAATTCTCTGATCGTGCAGAACTACCATGCTGACCCCTACCGGCTGGAGGATAAGCCCCGGATCTTTACAGACTACGACCCTAATACTCAATGGCATCCGGTTCAGATGCGTGGACAGTATCTTCCCGAGAAGACCCTATTGGCCCGCAACCGGCCCTATGAGGGGCAAAACGGTTTTGAGGTGCTGGTTCCTTTCCGCACCGATGACGGGCAGGTGATTGTGATAAACCGCGGCTGGTTACCCGCCAGCTCATCAGATGCTGCGGCTCCGCGCGAGGAAGTGCCCGCCCCGCCGCAGGGGCAGGTGAGTATTGTTGCGCGCGTGCATAATGGGGAATCTGCCACGGGGAAAGAAGCACCACAGGGGCAGGTGGCCTCTATTGATTTGAAGGAAATCGCCGAACGCACCTCACAGCCAGTTAGCGCTGGCGCCTACGGGCTGCTTGACGCTGAGAACCCAGCCGCTGTCAGCCGCCCGCAGCAGAAAGCGCAGCCCGAGTTAGATAATGGGCCGAACCTTTCCTACTCGTTACAGTGGTATGCTTTCGCGGTACTGATCTATGTGGTGTATTTCTGGAGTGCACGGCAGAAAGTGCGCAACGATGAGCTGGATGCCCAGGTGGCGGCGGAGCTGGAACGTTACTACGGGCAGTTCTACAACGAGGACGGCACCTACGTGGGTGAGGAAGACGAGGCTGTGGTGCTTCGCAAAATGGAGATGATTGATGATATGCCCTCGCATATGAAGTCGATCGTACGCCCCAGGCCCGCAAGGAAACGTTCCCGGCCCACCGATGAAGAAGAGGAAGACGCGTTTTTGGATGGGCTCTCGTAAGAACTGCAAGCCCAACCGGTCAACACCCGGCGGCGGCGTGTTGCGAGGGTCCGCAGGAAGGCGTAAACACCTTTTCTGTCGCTGACGAACCACCTGCCCAGCAGGCTGCTGCGGTAGGGTATGAGGTGTCTGCGTCAATGCCGCCTGAAGATACTCAGCCACCCTGCAGCGTTCCCCTGCTATATGTTCTTTCCGTTTATTCCCGGCGCTGACTGTCCTAGTAAAACGTATTTTCTAACCGTTCCTGCCGCGGATAGTCATGCATATATTTGTATCGAATTTTACTTCGAAAAACCTGCTATAGTTAGTCCTGTTTAGAAAAGATTTTTTTGCAAAGTATTTTTCGAAGAGGTTTCGCCTATGATGGGTTACTCGCACACCGTGAGCGCGGCCGCCGGGTGGCTCATACTTGCTGAAACCGGTGTGGTGCAGGTGCCCGATACACCCACCCTGATCGTTACCACTCTTGCCTGCGCTGGCGCGGGTATGCTACCCGATATTGATCACCACAACGGCAGTATCGCCAACTCCATACCGCCACTTTCACGCTGGCTTGCACGCGTGGTGGGCGCTATAAGCGGTGGGCACCGAAAAGGCACCCATTCACTGATAGGACTCATCGCTTTCTGGGCTATCGCATACTTCAGTATTCAGCTCACCTACCAGGGTGTCCCCTGGGTTTCGCTCATACTTGCGGGGTTCTCTGGTGGGTTAGCTCTGCGTGTTCTCGGTGCACCAGGCGGCTGGATTGGGGCCATTATCCTGGGGTACGCCGCTTACACCACTGGCTCGCTCAGCCTACTCCCCTGGGCTATTTCAGTAGGGGCAACCATACACCTCATAGGAGATGCCCTGACCACCAGAGGAATTCTGCCGTTATACCCCATCATCCTCAAACCTCCGGTTGCTTCGGCACTTTGGAAGAAAAGTGGCTACATGGCCTTACCGCTTCTGGGTGATGCTGGCAGCGCCCGCGAAAAAGGATTGGTGCTGTTACTGACCCTCTATATCGGCTGGTATGCGGCCGCACTTGGTGGCCTCATCCCCTACCCCCTACAGACAGCCGGGCTGGGCATACATCAATAACCTTTGGGAACGTTGCACAGACACAAGAAGACACAGGAGCGCCCCGCCTCATCAAAACGATGGGCGGGGCGTCGAATCCTTTATAGCTTCTCCGGCTTATGCGTCCTGGATGGGCCAGTGGACGTCGACCTCGACGTTCTCTTCACCGGAGGTGGGGTACTTCTCGTACTCAGTGTTGTGCATATGTTCTCCTTTTGTCAGCACAAGGAATCCTGTCCCAATATGCTTGCTTGACCTACAAGGACAAGCCCCTTCTTTTGCTTTTGCGTCCTCGCATCAGCGGGAACACATCCAGTGTAGACCCGTGCAGTATTGGTTTTCCAGCCAAAAACCCAAAATGTAGGCAGACACACACCGCTATTTCCAGAAACCCACATTACTGTTCGCAATATAACGACAATACAACGGATTTTTATACGGAAAAACCCACAATCGCAAGCGGTTTTTGCCATCACTACCGCAGCCAATATCTCAAAACCAATACTCTCTCCGGCAAACCCCACAGCAAAACTCTCAAAAATACGGTGATACGGGCACAAAGCAACACTAAATCGTAGAAACACAACCCCTCTTCGCAGCTCAGCTGCACCAATACCCGCCCTCGTGGTGCACCCCGTATTTCAGAGACACACACGATATACAGATGCCGCCCACCCCAGTTGAAAACCAGGGCGGGCGGGTATAATGTGGTTCCGTTTTCGGCGTGCTACGCCAACGAAATTAAATCCTGATAGTCCTTCGACCAGAGATCTTCCACCGCGTCCGGCAGCAGCAAAACTCGCTCGGGGTTCAGCGCCTCAACGGCCCCCTCATCATGCGAGACCATCACAATGGCACCAGTGTACGCTTTCAAAGCATTTAGGATCTCCTCCCGGGAAGCCGGGTCAAGGTTATTCGTCGGCTCATCAAGCAGCAGCACATTCGCACTAGAGGCTACCAGTGTAGCCAGTGACAGACGGGTCTTCTCCCCACCCGACAGCACCCCGGCCGGTTTATCAACATCATCACCTGAGAAAAGAAACGAGCCAAGGATAGTGCGCACCCGCGTATCATCCAGATCCGGCGCAGCAGATTTCATATTCTCAAAAACAGTGCGCTCACCCTCAAGAATTTCATGCTCCTGCGCGAAATACCCCAGCTTCGCCCCGTGACCATACACCACCTCACCTGTATCCGGCTGAGTCGCACCCGCCAGCATACGCAACAGGGTGGTCTTACCCGCACCGTTGAGTCCCAGCACCACCACCCGTGAACCCCGGTCAATGGCCAAATCAACGTCTGTAAAAATCTCAAGCGAACCATAGGATTTCGACAGCCCCCGGGCAGAAAGCGGGGTTTTACCGCAGGGAGCGGGGTCAGGGAAACGAATCGCCGCAACCTTATCGACCTGACGCTCTTCCTGAACCCCACGCATAAGACGCTCCGCGCGCTTAATCATCTGCTGAGCAGCCACCGCTTTTGTGGCCTTCGCACGCATCTTATTGGCCTGTTCTAAAAGCGCGTTCGCCTTCTTCTGGGCGTTGGCGCGCTCGCGTTTACGGCGGTGTTCATCCTGCTCACGCTGCATCAGATAGTTTTTCCACCCCATGTTGTACTGGTCAATCACGCACCGGTTTGCGTCAAGATAAAACACCCGGTTTACCACCAGTTCCATGAGTTCCACGTCGTGGCTAATCACCAGCAGAGCACCCGAAAAGTTCTTCAAAAAATCTCGCAGCCACAGGATAGAATCAGCATCCAGGTGGTTGGTGGGCTCATCAAGTAACATCGTGTCTGCGTTTGAGAAGAGGATGCGCGCCAACTCCACGCGGCGGCGCTGCCCGCCCGAGAGGGTCGACAAGGGTTGGGAAAGTACCCGTTCGGGAAGGTCAAGGTTGGATGTAATGACCGCAGCCTCAGACTCCGCCGCGTAACCGCCGCCAGCAATAAACTCGGCTTCTAACCTATCGTAGCGGCGCATACCTTTAGCGCGCACCGTCGGGTCTTCGCTGGCCATATCATCTTGAGCCTGGCGCATCTTCCGCGCTACACCATCCAATGCCCGGGCCGAAAGAATACGATCCTTGGCGAGCTGGCTCATATCATCCACTTTGGGGTCCTGCGGCAGGTAGCCGATTGAACCAGAACGGGTAATGGTGCCATCCGCCGGTAGATTAAGCCCGGCCAACACCTTAGTCATAGTGGTTTTACCGGCTCCGTTGCGGCCTACAAGCCCAATCTTATCGCCTTTATCAATACGGAAAGTGACCTCTTCCATGAGCAGGCGGGCACCAGCACGAAGTTCAAGGTTCTGTACGGAAATCACGATGCAGGATCTTTCGGGTGGGGTATGCGACAGATGCCAACCATGGCGGCAACCTCTCAAGTTTACGCGATGGCGCACCATGCGGGCTATTTCAGACTCGCATGGCGGTACGACGGTGCTCAGCACGAACTAGGCTCTATAAGGCACCGTTATATGACATGTTTTTACAGGCCTATACACGAAGGCTCTAGTACTACCCCTATAATTTGAACAGTGTTCAAATAAATTTCTATCCACCAAGTGTTAAGGACCCCAACGCATGTCTGCAGCCACCCCGTACCGCCCATCCTCAGCCCGTAACCTTGCCCTAGTAGCCGTTTTCGCAGCTTTCATAGCGGTACTTGGGCCGCTTTCCATACCGATCGCAGGCGTACCCGTACCACTATCGTTAGGCCCGCTAGCGATCTACGTGACCGCCCTCGTTCTAGGCGGGATCCGCGCCTTCGCAGCGACCAGCCTCTACGTTCTTATGGGGTGCCTGGGCCTGCCTATTTTTGCGCAGGGCGGCTCAGGCTTCGGCTCACTAGCTGGCCCCACCGGCGGATACCTCATCGGCTACCCTTTTGGGGCACTCGCTGCCGGGGTGGTGGCCTACCTGGTAGTGCGCCGCCGCCTCAACCCGGCACTTACCGTGATACTACTTGCGGCAGCAGCGATGATCGGGTTCGTGACGCTTTCAACCGGTGGCCTCATCGGTCTCATATTCAACGGGCGCATGCCCTTCGAAAAAGCAGCTGGTATCGTCATATCTTTCGCGCTGCCTGATTCCGCCAAAGCGATCGTAGCGGCTCTCGCGGCGGCGGCGGTTCACCGAGCGTTCCCCGCACTGGCTGGGCGCGCATCCGCCAAAACAGCTAGGTAACACCGGTGTTCTTCTCACGACGACGCGTAGCAGAGACTTCGCAGGAAGCCGCAGATGCCCCCTGCTATCTTCGCACTCACCAGGTAACCGTTACCGTTGACCTCCCCGACGGTGGGAGCCAGCGTATCCTCGACTCGGTGACAGTGCGCCTTGAGGCACCCCGCACCGCGGTATTAGGGCTTAACGGGAGCGGAAAATCAACATTTCTGGGCCTCTTTAATGGGCTGGTGCGCCCCTCAGAAGGAACGGTGGAGGTCAATGGGGTGGATGCGCTCGCCCACCCGCACAAAGCACGGCAACAGGTGGGTATGATCTTCTCGGACCCCGCCGCGCAGCTTATTATGCCCACCGTGCGTGAAGATATTGAGCTGAGCCTGCGCCGGAACCCCACCCTGACCCGCAAGCAGCGACTGCATAAAGCCCACGAGCTTTTGGCACAGCGCGGAATAGAGGACAAGCAGGATCAGAGCGTGTTCTCGCTCTCCGGCGGGGAAAAACAGCTGGTAGCGCTCACCAGCGTATTGGCCACCGACCCGCGGGTGCTGCTCCTTGACGAGCCGACAACACTTTTAGACCTGCGGAATCGACTGAACCTCATGCGCCACTTTAATACGCTGAACCAGATGCTGGTGATTAGCACCCACGACCTTGACTTGGCTGCCGCCTGTGATGAGGCGATTATCCTTCACGAAGGACGGCTCATGGCGCACGGTGCCGCCGCAGACACCGTGCGCACATACCGTAACTGGTGCTCCCACGGCTTCCCCCATGAGCACACCCGCGGAGGTGCCGCTGATACATTAGGAAGCGACGATGAGTAAACGCACACGCTCCAAACGCGGCGGTAGTTTTCAGGCTAAATTCTCCCCGGGTGCCGCGCTCATCGGTTCATACCGTCCTTTAGCGACACCGGTGCACCGGGTACCGCTGTGGCTCAAGGCGTGCCTTTTCGCAGCTTTTATGCTCCTGCTTGCGCTCACCGGGTGGCAGGTAGCCTTCGGGGTATGCGCGGTGTGCCTCATACTGGCCTACAGTGCGGGTATAAAAACAATGGAGCTGCTGCGGATGCTGTACGCCATGCGGTGGCTTCTCATACTCCTGGCGTTCTACTATGCCCTGTGGGGCGGGTGGGACCTTGGCGCGGATGTGCTTGCCACGCTCCTAGCGGCCACGCTCGCTTCACGGATTATCCTCACCAGTACCCCGCTGCCAGTACTTATTGATGGGGTTGTAACGTTCTGCGCACCCCTGCGGTTTGTGGGGGTACGGCCCGAACGACTGGGTCTAGCAATCGGGCTTATGATACGGTCAATTCCGGCGATTATGGACCGTTGGGGAACGTTGCTAAAAGCCGCTGCCGCACGCGGGTTACCGGCTAAATCCACGTGGCGGCTGATTACTCCCCTCGTCGTGCAGACCGTTGATTATGCGCAAAAAACCGGTGATGCTCTTGCCGCACGCGGGTTAGATGAGTAACCCCGCTGCTAGGAGGCGTGCACGTCCCAGGTGTTTAGCGCCACCAAATGTACCAGTTGTGGCTGCCGTACAGGCTTTCAGAGAGCTTACTGAACCCACGGTATACGTCGGTGAGCATGGCGGGGCTGAGCATGCACTGTTCTGCTGCCAAAATAGCGGCGTCTAGTGTGGTGTTAACGGGTTCAGGTGTGTAGAACTCTGTGTATTGGGCGGCAACTACAGCCGGTACCGCTTCGTCCCGCTCCTGCCAGTAGTGGGCGATCGCCATAAAGTCAGCAGCGTCAGGGCACCCAACCCACCCCCCGAAGGGCAGGTATGCTAAGGCCTCAGCTGGTTCAGTGACCGGCATATCAAGAAGTATGAGCTCCCCCGCCGCGTCACTATTTTGGGTGTCTGCTTCCTCATTAATGTAGGCGCTCATAAGGGTCAGCGGTTTGGGCTGCACGGCGGTAGCCTCCGTACCGTACTCGCCGGGTATAATAAGCGCTTCCCCCTCAATCAGCTCATGGTAGCTGCCCTTAAACGTGTCGGGGCTGAGCCGTTCAAAAGCTGAGTGGGCGAGAGATTCAACCGAAGCACCAGCTAACGCACTGTGGTACTCCTCAATAATGGTGTGCGCGTGCTGCCGCACCTGCTCGGCGGTTACAGATTCTGAGGGGACTCCGGTACGCACGGAAATGTTGTTGAGCATGGTACCGAGTAGGGTCTGGTCGAGGGCCACCACAACGGGGGTGAACCCCTCCTCACGGCCTTTCTCGCAACGGTTAAGATAACGCCGGTTGAGCTCTTCGTGCGGTTCGCCGCGTCGGATACGTTCGTGGGGGTAAGGATATAAAGCTATGAAAACGATCGTAGGGCTCAGGCATGGTTTCTCCGATGATTGGTTCTCCCTAGTCTACCCCGGTTTTTAGGGTTTCGGCGCTGTTTTCAAGGTCCTGCCTATTTGGGGGTATTTTTTTGGGCGGCTTTATACGCTCCTTGTCCCACCCCAAACCTCTCTAAATAACCTAATTTTTGGGGAGTTATTTGGCGCATAATTCTAGTACGCTGCTGGCTAAGTAACTGGTTATTCGCCCGGTTCTGTTCTGCGGTGTGCCTACGGGTATGCTGGGAAGGTGTCAGAAACTACCATAGATGAGCTAATCCCAGGCGCTTGGAGCATCGCCACCTCCGAACCAGACCTTCTACGTTCAAGGCGGTCTGAGCATTTTGCCGCCGAGGTTCACGAGCGTACCTCCCTAACGTTCGGTGAGCAGTACCGGGACGCAGTCGCCCCTGAACCCTAGAGTATGAGGCCCCTAAGGACCCGCAAGCGTGGGCTAACCGAGTCATTGAGCTCCCCACCGATACCGGGGTAAACGAGTACCAGGCCTTAACGGGTATCCGGTACCGGGGGCAAAATCTGGAACGGCCTTTCGTGGATGTGGTGGCCACCAATATCCCGTGCGATGCGCACAGTATCACCCGCCTCACGCACCTAGTGCTGAGCGAATATGCACAATTCAGGCCTGTATGTGCGCGGTTTTTCGTTCCGGGCAGCACGGATCATCTGCTGTCTGAATTGCGGAAAACGACCGGTGCGCAAGGCTCAGCTTTTGATATGCACCTTGTCTCTGGTGAGCTGAAGACGCTACTTGAGCGCCCCGCACCGAAAAATGTGGCGCGGGTACAGTTGGCCCCAATCAGCTCAGGGGAAGCCGCCGCCTTATGCACGCGTATTTACGCGGATATTGCCGAGGTTAAACCAGACTTACCGGAATGGGCCACCCCACAAGACGCCCAGTCTTTAGCCGATGCGGCCTCCGATGGCCTCTTACGGCAGGTGCTGGTGGATGAGACGCAGGCGGGTGTGCTGGCGTTCGCGGCACGCGGCGAACAGGGCGTGCACGGGTACAGTGTTGAGGAGATCTGCCTGGATGCACCGTTTCTGGGGCAGAAACTGGCGAATGCGGTACTGTGGCACGGCATGAACAGCATCAGTCACAGCACTGCCATAAACCAAGACAGCGCACTTTGGGGGAACGATCCACCCGCACAATGCGCCCTCACTCCGTAACGCGTTAGGGGTGGGGCGCACTATTGTAGGTTCCTACGTGTGGGTGGGTGAACGCGCTTTCTTAGCCGTCCTCTTCCACGCAGCCGTCAAAGCCCCCGTGCGGGGCGGCTATCGGCACGAAATACGATAATTTTCGTACTGGCCGCCCCGCCGAAACTGCTTTCATGGCAGCTACCTACCGTTGGGTGGGGTCTTAGTCCCACCAGAAGTACCACTGTTTGCTGTGGTGGATAGCGGTCGCTAGCGTCTCAAAACTGTCAAAAACCTGCGTCGGGGCGTCGCTGCAGAACGCAAATTGTTCAACCGCCAGCTGTTTTGCCTCATTAGGGTCGGTCACGGGGCGTTCAACATAGAATTCCAGCGTGTCGTGCCCGTCCAGCAGTCCGGGTATCGCACCGTATTTTTGGTACCAGTAATGAGTGAATGCCAGCTGGCTTTCGGTGTCGGGGCAGTCATTCCACCCGCCAAAGGGCAGGTAAGCGGGAATATCCGCAGGGTTATCGGTTGGAACCTGAACCAGCAGAAGCTCACCTTCAGTTATGTTATCGCCGCCTTCAAACGAGTTGATGGTAACGAATACCGGCTGTTCAGTGTGCTCTATACCGTCAGGCAGGAACGAGGGTTCTTTGAAAGTTTCCACCATGTTTCGGAAAGGCTTCTTCGTCCTCAAGAAACAGGTCAAGGTTTTCCGCAATTTCCTTCTTCCCACGCTCTTCAACAGATAAATCCTTGAGGGAGGCACGGTATTTCTCAAGCATATTGTGGGTGTATGCTCGGCCGTGATCTGGGGTTATGAGGTCCAGCTCGTCCGGCAGGTTATGCTCATCTGCAAGCTTGAAAAGAATGTCTTCAAGCAAGGTGTCGGTGGTGCGAACAAATACGGGCACATACCCCTGTTCTTTCCCTTGAGCCAGCAGCGTGTAGTAGCGGCCCATGATCTGCTCGGCCGAAGTACCTTCGGTGATACGCTCGTGCGGGTAGGGGAAGATGCGGGTATATTGTTCGTATACCTCAGTGGGAGTTTGTTCAGGCACTGTTCTTTCCTTCCAATAACGATTATTGCTACTAAAACCCTACAGAATGTTGCAGCCCTGTGCTACACGTCTGGTTATTCCCACCAAAAGTACCATTGGCGGTTGCGGTATATCCCCTGTGCCAGTTCCTCAAAACTGCTGCAGATAGGCCCAACTAGTTCGGGGCAGAAAATATACTGTTCTGCCGCTAACCGTTTTGTGGCTTCGGGGTTGGTACTGGGTCGGGTGACGTTGAATTCCAGCTCTTTATCGCCTCCTACCGCTGCTATGTACGCCCCGTATTTCTCGTACCAGTAGTGGGCGATAGCCAATTGGGTATTGGTGCTGGGGCAGTTATTCCAGCCGCCGGTAGGCAGGTAGGCGGGTATATCGGCGGGATGCTGGGCGGGTATTTTTGCTATGACGATTAAGGAACCCGGTTGCGCCATGCCGTCTTCAACCTGGTGGGCTGCGAGGAAAACCGGTTCACTACCCGAGGCGTCATTATGGAGTGTGAAATCAGGGTGATCGTAGAAATCAGCTAGTCCCCCACCGGCCCCCTGAAAAAGCGCGGCAGCCGCGGCGGGGTGAGTACCGGTGAAAGCTTGCTGCGCTATATCCATCGTGGTGGTGCCCCGCAGCGCCGAACGGTACTTCTCAACCAGCTGTTGCGTGTAGGCGGTAAGGGCGCAGGCGTCTGTCTGCTCTTGGGAGCAGCCCGCCCAGTCTGCGAGGTTCATCCGCATTGCTTCTAGCAGTGCCTTGGTGAGGGTTAGGATCACGGGTGTGAACCCTTCACGGGCTCCTTCACTGAGAAGTTCGTGGTAGGGGCCCATTACATCCTGCGTTCGGGTAGGGTTCTCTATGAGACGCAGCGGGTAGGGTAAAAGCTCAACGAACTTCTTGTATATGCCTGCCGCCATGGTGAGCCTTTCGTCAGTTGTGCGGGCATGACACTACCCTACCGAAGTTTTACTCGTAACAGTCGCAGCGTTGCTTTATTATTGCAGGCCGCCGCCCCAGTATACTCGCCCATAGTTTTGGGTGTGAAGGCTTTGGGCGAGCTCATCAAGAGTTCCGTTTGCCTGACGGCAAGCCCCCACGCTAACTAGGTCGTGTTCAGCGGCTAACTGCATGGCTTCGTGAGACTCAGGAGGGAACTGGCGGTACAGTATGATGCCGTACCGGTCAATGTAGGCGAGCGTGGCGTAGGTGTACTCCTGCCAGTAGCGGGTGAGGGCGTAGAACGCAGGCGTATCTAAGGGTGTTTCTGCGGGTACACAGGGTACGTGTGCGAGTACATCGGCTGGTTGTTCCACCGGAAAATCTACAAGAACAAGCAGTGTGTCAGCTCCCCGCGTGGCGGAGGCAGATACCAGCGCCTCGGGAACACAGTAGGGTACATCCACAGGGGTAAATCCTGGGCTGAAGAGTTCCGTGATCTTATCGGTGCGCCTTTTGTAGGTGCGCACCCTAGGGTACCGTTCAAGCTGTTGGAATATCTTTTCGGCCACTTCACTGGTAGTCGTATCAAGCGTGCGCGCCTCATATTCCCCAATAATATTCCCCGCATACTCCCCCAAGCTGCGGGCTGTAACCGGTCTCGGTTCCCGGCCGGTGTAGCGCATAAAATCGGTGACGTTCTGCTCGATGCGGGTAAGTAACCCCTCATCAACGGCGAGGATCACCGGGTAGGTATTATGCCTCGTCAGCTCATCCCCGCTCGCTTCACCATAGAGGGATTCCACTTCGTCCCAGGTAAGCCCGGCGGTTAGCACTTGATGATGGTACGGGTACAGGTGTGTGAACCGTTCGTAAAGTGTTCCTCGCATATATTCTTCCCATCCGTTCTGGGTATTAGGCGATGAAGAGACAAAACCACACCGGCTGTACCTCAGTTTACGACGTATCACGGGTTCGCCCTGCGCTGCGGGATGGGTGTTTTAAGATGCGCATTTGCCTAAAGCGGCGTAGAGTAGAAAAACGCTATTGAAGGAGTTCAATGATGACGAATAACTACTTCAAGGAAATGATTCGCCTGGCCGACAGCATCGCGGATCAGGCACACTCAGGGCAGACTGATAAGATTGGGCGCCCTTATATTACTCACCCGCGCCGTGTGGCGTTTGCGGTACGTAAGCTGGCCCCCGAGAATATGCGGGTTGAGGCGCAGATTGTGGCGCTTCTGCACGACACAGTTGAAGACACAGGTGTGACACTCGATTATTTAGCACGCTACTTCTCAGTCAGTATTGTGGATGCGGTGGACGCCCTCACCAAACGCAAGGGCGAGACCTTAGAACAGTCCATAGCGCGGGTACGGGCAAATGAGCTTGCCCGGTTGGTGAAGCACGCCGATATTGCCGATAACACTGACCCGGAACGTACCGCCCTCTTAGATGAGGAAACCCGGGAGCGCCTAGCGAAAAAATACGCGAAAAGCCTCACCCTGCTCAGCCTCGGAGAATAATGAGGCAGCACTCTCAAACTATCCCATAGTTTAATAAGCTAACGGCATCGCCTTCTACTGTGAGAGTATCGGGCGATGCCGTTAGTTTTAAGGAGAAGCTCACGTTATCTGGTGCACAGATTGTACGTGGGCTTTTAGATATTGAACCCGAGCGCGCGCATCATATCGCGCCCGTCTTCAGTAATCCGTTCGGGACCCCACGGGGGCATCCACACCCAGTTCACGCGCCACTCGGCGACCACGTTATCGAGGTTTGCCTGCACCTGCTCCTCAATGACGTCCTGCAGCGGACATGCAGCCGTGGTGAGCGTCAAATCAAGGATGAGGGTGCCGTTATCGTCCCAGCGCATACCGTACAGCAGCCCAAGGTCGACGATGTTCACGCCGAGCTCCGGGTCAATAACTTTCTTTGAGCGCCTCTTCGATATCCTCCTGGGAGGGGCGTGCCTGCACCGTTTCAGTCATGATGCACCTTCTTTCGAAAGAGAGGTAGTGGTAAAAACTACTTCTTGCCAGTGTAGGCTACGTAGCCTTCTTCTTCCAGACGGTCAGCCAGCTCGGGGCCGCCCTGGTCGGCCATCTTCCCATCCACAAAAACATGCACGAACTGCGGCTTAATGTACCGCAGGATACGGGTGTAGTGGGTGATGAGCATAACGCCCATGTCGTTCGACTCGTGGGCACGGTTCACGCCCTCAGAAACAACCTTCAGCGCGTCCACGTCCAAGCCGGAGTCGGTCTCATCCAGGATGCCGAACTTGGGCTTGAGCAGTTCAAGCTGCAGAATTTCGTGGCGTTTCTTCTCACCGCCGGAGAAGCCCTCGTTCACGTTGCGGGACACGAACGTTGGGTCAATCTTCAGCTGCTCCATGGCCGCTTTCACGTCCTTAGTCCAGGTACGCAGGTTCGGGGCTTTCCCGTCCACCGCAGTCTTGGCCGAACGCAGGAAGTTGGACATGGTGACACCGGGAATTTCCACCGGGTACTGCATCGCCAGGAACAGGCCGGCGCGGGCACGCTCATCCACGCTCATCTCGGTGATGTCTTCACCATCAAGCAGAATCTGGCCGGAGTCAATCTGATACTTCGGGTGCCCCGCGATGGTAGAAGCCAGTGTAGATTTGCCCGAGCCGTTGGGACCCATAATGGCGTGAATCTCGCCGGATTTAATGGTCAGGTTCACGCCCTTGAGGATGGGCTTAGTGTTTTCGTCGTCCAGGATGACCGAGACGTGCAGGTCCTTGATTTCAAGGGTAGACATTATTTCTCCTAGTGGGGGATGCTTAGTTGTTGCTGAGGGCGAGCTCTTCTTCGAGCGCATCGGTGAGCTGCTCTTCAAGTTCGGGCACACGGATCTGCTGGATCACTTCGTTGAGGAAGCCGCGCACCACCAGACGGCGCGCCTCAGCCTCAGGAATACCGCGCGCCTGCAGGTACCACAGGTGCTCATCATCCAGCTGACCGGTAGTCGACGCGTGGCCCGCGCCCTCAATACGTCCGGTCTCGATCTCAAGGTTCGGCACCGAGTCTGCGCGGGGGCCGACCTCAAGAAGCAGGTTACGGTTCAGTTCGTAAGTGTCGGTGCCTTCCGCATCCTTACCGATCAGGACATCACCCACCCATACGGAGTGTGCGCCCTTACCTTGCAACGCGCCCTTATAGGTCACACGCGATTTACAGTTCGGTACGGAGTGATCCACGAACAGGCGGGATTCGATATGCTGACCAGCGTCCACAAAGTAGAGGCCGTACATTTCGGTTTCCGCCCCGGGCTGCGTGAACTTGGTGGAGGGGGTGACGCGCACCAGGTCGCCGCCGAGGGAAATGCACACATGTTTGAACCGTGAATCGCGGCCCAGCTTCGCGTACTGTGCGGAAGCGTGCACAGCGTCATCGTCCCACTGCTGCACGCAGATGACGCTCAGCTGCGCGGAGTCGCCCACCAAGAACTCAATATTCTGAGCCAGAGTCGCTGAACCGGTGTGACGAATCACCACAACCGATTTCGAGAACGGTTTAGCCTCAACCACCAGGTGCTGCGCGGCAGGATCCCGGTGGGTGCCTACAATAGCGATCTCAACCCGCTCGGTCAGCTCAGCCTCTGCAGGGATAGTCACCACGGTTGCGGTTTTGAAGTGGCTCCAGGCGTTTGCGGCAACACGGTCCTCAGGTACACCTGCCAGACCGATACGCTCATCCTCACGCTGCACCTCCTCAACTACTACCGCAGAGGGAGCGGTAATTTTCGGCGCGGGTGCGGAGTGTTCCAGTGAATCGGTGTGCAGCCCGCCCAAACGCTTAAGCGGGGTGAAACGCCAGTCCTCTTCACGGCCGGTGAGGGGGCTGAAGTCCTCCACCTTGTACGAGGTCATGCGCTCAGCACGGGAAGCATCAAGGGTTTTCTGCACGTTATTGGGGTTCGACCCCTGGTGGTGTTCCTCGGTGGCGCGCAGGATGGTGTCATCGTGCACAAGCTCGCTGGCGAGCTTCTCACCTTCCTGGTCCATGCCGGGGATGATCGGGGCGTGATAGCCCAGGGTTTCTTCGGTGTTCGGCATTAGCCCACAGATCCTTCCATCTGAAGTTCGATGAGGCGGTTAAGTTCGAGCGCGTACTCCATCGGCAGCTCACGGGCGATCGGCTCAACGAAGCCGCGCACGATCATCGCCATTGCCTCGTCCTCAGCTAGGCCGCGCTGCATGAGGTAGAACATCTGCTCCTCAGAGACGCGGGAGACGGTCGCCTCGTGGCCCATCGTCACATCGTCCTCACGCACATCCACATAAGGGTAGGTGTCCGAACGGGAGACGGTGTCCACCAGCAAGGCATCACAGACCACCGAGGATTTGGAGTGTTTAGCGCCTTCACGTACCTGCACCAGGCCGCGGTATGCACTGCGCCCACCGTTACGTGCCACCGACTTCGACACAATCGTTGAAGAGGTATTCGGGGCAATATGCACCATCTTAGAGCCGGTGTCCTGGTGCTGTCCTTCACCCGCGAAAGCGATCGACAGGGTCTCGCCCTTAGCGTGCTCCCCCACCATATACACTGCGGGGTACTTCTGGGTAACCTTCGAGCCAATGTTCCCATCCACCCATTCCATGGTGGCACCCTCGTGGGCGACAGCGCGCTTAGTCACCAGGTTGTACACGTTATTCGACCAGTTCTGGATGGTGGTGTAGCGAACGCGTGCATTCTTCTTCACCACAATCTCAACGACCGCCGAGTGCAGCGAGTCAGACTTGTAGATGGGGGCGGTACAGCCCTCAATGTAATGCACATAGGACCCCTCATCCGCGATAATGAGGGTGCGCTCAAACTGGCCCATGTTCTCAGTATTAATACGGAAATACGCCTGCAGCGGGATTTCCACGTGCACCCCCGGGGGGACGTACACAAACGACCCGCCGGACCACACGGCGGTGTTCAAAGCAGAGAACTTATTATCGCCGATGGGGATGATCGAGCCGAAGTACTCTTTGAAAAGCTCCGGGTAGTCCCGCAAACCGGTGTCGGTATCGACGAAGATCACGCCCTGCGCTTCCAGATCTTCACGGATCTGGTGGTACACAACCTCAGACTCGTACTGTGCGGCCACACCAGCGACCAGCGAGTTACGTTCCGCCTCGGGAATACCCAGACGCTCATAGGTAATGCGGATATCCTCGGGAAGCTCCTCCCACGACTCCGCCTGCCCTTCAGTTGAGCGCACAAAGTACTTAATATTGTCGAAGTCAATCTCTGAGAGGTCAGCACCCCAAGTGGGCATGGGCTTGCGTTCGAAGAACTTCAGCGCCTTCAAACGCATGTTCAGCATCCACTCGGGTTCGTTCTTTTTCATGGAAATATCGCGCACAACGGCCTCGTCGAGGCCGCGCTTTGCCGCCTGACCCGCCACGTCAGAGTCTGCCCAGCCGTACTCGTAGTTACCAATACCTTCGAGTTCGGGGTTCATCTCCAGGATCTCTGAAATGACGGTGTCGTTGGCTTCGCGCTCAACTTTCTCGGTCATTACGGCCTTTCTTCGATGGGTGAATAAAATTTCTGTCCCGCCACCCGTGATTAATGTGGGCGCGGTGTTCGTGTGAGGTTCTCGCTCAGCGCGCTAGGCGCATCCTCACACCCCGATACTGGACTCCTTAGCGGGAGCGTTTCACGGGGTCGGATGCGGCGGTCGCTGCATCGGGTGTGCTTTCCGTGGCCTCGGGATGCGGCGCGGCGGATGTCTCCGGCTCAGCCGTCTCGGGAACCCGGTTAAGCGGAACGTGTGTGGTGCACACGTGTGCTCCCCCTGCCATGGTCGAAAGCCTCCGTACGTCAACACCCAAAAGATCGGAAATAATCCAGGTCTCTTGCTCGCAAAAGACCTGAAAGTCTTCGGCGAGATCACGTACGGGGCAGTGCCCCTGGCACAGCTGTATGCTGGCGAGGAAGTGTTCTGGCACCTTCCGCCCGGCGGGCGGTTCGGTGAACTGCGCGGTCGCCACGAAACCGTCACGGCTCATAGCCTCGGCGAGCGCTTTAGCCCGGGCTGCAACATCATCACCAGCTGCTTCCACCACGGGGCGGTAGCGGGCTTCCATTTCGGCGGCTCGGGCGGATGCGAATGCTTCAAGTGCGCTTTCACCGACGGTGTCGCGCAGCATTTCGAGGGCGTTTCGCGCAATGAGTAGATAGTCGTTTCCTAGGCGCTCGTGCCCTTGAGGGGCGATGACGTAGCGCCGGGCGGGGCGCCCTGCGCCCGCACCATACTGTTTGAGCGGGGCAACTTCGATCATGTTGGCCTGCTCAAGTGCGTCGAGATGGCGACGCACAGCGGCTGGGGTGAGGCTCAGAAGCTCACCCAGATTAGCCGCAGAAACGGGACCGTGGTTGAGAACCCCGCGGAGGACTCGGTCGCGGGTACGTTCTTCAGCCTCTGCCTTGCGTGCGCCGGAGCTCGACTTCTTCGAATGTGGGGAGCTTGTCCCCTTCGCAGATGTCTTGTTCACGGAATACACAACTAAAGTATGTCCTAATTACTTCCCGGCTGGCTAGTAAGGTGCTCCTTCTCGCATAAATTAGTGCATTAAATGGGTAGAAAGGTAAGCATATATGACACACACCAGTGTTTTTGGGGAAAGAATCCCGCCGTCCACCTGTGCACCCTTGCCCCACCGCTATGCAGCCTTGGACAACGCTCATATACCCCCAGAATGCGCCCGCGTCAGGGATTCGCACGCCGCCGAGACGGGGTGTCCTCGCCGCAGAATCGACACGCACGCGCTCGACTTAAGATAGTCTCTCTCAGGGCTTAAGATAGAGGGGTGGCTAAAGAAGATGTATCCGGCAAGACTGCACGCGGTAATGGCGATGGGGCAGCGCTGGAAATCGCCGACTCGTTAAAGAGTTCAAACCTTCGCGTTCTTTCCGTGAGAAAAACCCCGAGCGTCTCACTGAGCGTGGCATGCACCGCGCCGTAGACGGGGTGAGCCTGCAGGTGTACCCCGAAGAGGTGACGGTGCTCTTAGGGGCAAATGGGGCAGGGAAAACCACCACCCTAGCCTGTGCCCAAGGGCTTCTGGCCCCCGACTGCGGAACTGTGAAACTTCTTGGCGAGAACCCGCTTCACGCCTCACCGGAGTTACGTGCCGCCGTTGGTATTATGCTGCAAGATGGCGGGCTCCCCAACGCTATGCGACCCATCCCGCTGCTGCACCATGTGGCAAAAATGTACACTCATCCTGCCTCCGTTGATGAGCTGGTAGAAAGGCTCGGCATTGCATCTTTTAACGGCACCACTATTCGCCGTCTCTCCGGCGGGCAGAAGCAACGGGTCTCATTAGCTGCCGCACTTATTGGGCGCCCCAGCGTACTGTTCCTGGACGAGCCCTCGGCCGGGCTTGACCCACAATCCCGCAACGTAGTGTTTGATATTATCCGGGAGCAGCGAAAAGCCGGAGTGGCAATTATTCTCACCACCCACCTGATTGATGACGCGCAGAAACTCGCCGATTATGTGTACATTATTGAAAAAGGTAAAACCGTTCTTGAGGGTACCGTCCCCGAACTGGTCGCCGGGGATGGCACCGCACGGTTACATTACACCCTCAACGCGCACACCCCCACCCGGGAAGAGCTGCTGCCGGTAGGTTTGCGCGGCGGTGTGGAACTTATTGAGCACACCCCCTACACGCTGGGGACACCGGGTGAGTACGAGTTACGCGGGCCGCTCACCCCGGAGCACCTTTCAGCATTCACAGCTGCGCTCGCCGCGCACTATATAATGCCCATCAGCTTGAAGATGGAACCTAAAACCCTAGAAGACGTATTCCTCGACATTTCGGGACGTGATATTCGATGACTCAGACCGCACCAACCGGCCCCGCCTCCGAGTCGCCCGCCGAGGCTGATACGTTCACCGAACCGCGCGCGGCATCCGGGGTGCAGCGTGTGCTTGCTCAGGGCGGTTATGAGACGCTGGCCATGCTTAAAAACGGCGAGCAGCTCATGCTTAATATTGCTTTCCCCGTCATGGCGCTCTTTGCGTTGCGTTACACGAGCTTCCTTGATTCTTACGCCGAGGGTATGGGCACGACCCGCATGAACGTGGCTGTTCCCGGGGTGCTCGCGCTGTGCGTGATTTCGACTGCGCTCTCGGGGCAGGGTATCGCCACCGGTTTCGACCGGCGGTACGGTGTGCTGAGGTTTCTTTCCACCACCCCTCTGGGGCGCAACGGCCTGATTATTGGCAAAGTGATTGCGGTTCTGACGGTGCTTGCCGTCCAGTTTGTGCTTGTGAGCATCGTGGGTTTTGGGCTCGGCTGGCGGCCCGATATTTTTCAGATGTACCGCTCGTTGAGCACGCTGCTGCTTGGTGCTGCGGCGTTTACCGCCCTGGGTCTGTTTATTGCTGGCACCGTGCGGGCGGAGGCGACCCTCGCCATTGTTAACATTGCGTGGGTTATCCTTGCCGGTGCCGGAGGTGTACTGATCCCCATTGATAGTTTCCCCGAAGTGTACCGCGTTATTGTTTCACTGCTGCCTTCGGGGGCGCTTGGTGAAGCCATGCGTGGCGACTACCTGAAAGATGTGTTCCTGCCGCTGCCGCATCTAGTGCTGCTGGGGTGGGCACTCATTGTGGGGTTCATTGCCTCCCGCAAATTTAAAGTGGTCCGATTAGCCACTGATATTCTGGACTACGCAACCCCGCCGCAGGTATCCCACCGCTCTCAGCAGGCCGTGCCCTTGCAGCATGCAGACGCTCACACACCGTCGGAAAAGGTCATCATGATTACCACGCTTAAAGATAAGCTCTCCCCCACCGAATACACCCCCTGGGTGCTGTACACGGCGGTGGGCACCGCACTGGCTAACCTGTTGCTGATCGTCACCGGTGCCGTGGTACGCCTTACTGGTTCGGGGTTGGGGTGCGACACGTGGCCGCGCTGTACCGATGAACAATGGACCACCACCCCAGCTCAGGGAATCCACGGCTTCGTCGAATTTGGTAACCGGATGCTCACCTTTGTGCTCATGGTCATTACGGTGCTCGCGTTCTTTGCAGTACTACGGTTAGCCCTGCCGCAAGCTACAGTACGCTCCGTACTTCCCAAGCTTTTTACCGGCCTGCGCACCCAAAATTCGCGGTACAGTGACCTGTTTAACCTGACGCTATTGCTGCTCTGGGGCATCCCCCTGCAGGCGGTTATCGGCGGTATTACCGTGTGGCAACGGCTAAACCCGTGGATGGTGACCGCCCACTACATGGCCTCCGCCGTCATGATTGGCCTAGCCGCCGTGCTGATTAATAGGGTGCGCCGCTACTTTAAACCCGCCACGGCTGCAGCCGAAAACCTCGACAGCGCATTCAGCGAAAAAGGCCGTGTTTCTGTCCAGGTGCTCGGGTGGTTCGGCTTGGTGCTGGTCGTGTTTCTTGTGTTTATGGGTACGGTAGTAACCGGGACAGGGCCGCATGCGGGAGACCCACGCACCCACCGCCACGATTTCAATCCAATAGTTATAGCCCGTTTGCACGCCTGGGCGGTGTGGGTATACCTGGTATCCCTCATCACCCTGTACCTGATAGTACGCGCATATGCTCTGCCTAAGGCGTATAAGTTCTCCCTTACGGTGCTGACAGGGGTTATTGCCTGCCAGGGAACCATCGGATACATCCAGTACAACACCGGCCTGCCTGCCCTCTTAGTGGAAGCCCACATGCTCGGCTCCGGACTGTTTACGTGGGCCGCCATATCCCTCATTGAACGGCAGCTGACGCTCACCTCACACACAGCGCGTGAACTGGCGCTAAGCCGCAGGGTGCAGCGCACCTCACCACAGTAAAACGTAAGGGGCGTCCCTCACCTATTACCCCGATGAGGGACGCCCCTGAACTCTATAAGACGCGCATGTGGGCACCTAGAAAATAAATGACTCCATAATAGGGCCGCCCACAAATGGGTCGATCGCCAACGCAATAAACAGGATTGTCAGATATGTGATTGAGCCGTGAAACACCACCATCGCGGTTCGGCTCGTAGCCTTCTGGGCCAAAGCCAGCAGGTGCAGTTTATGGCACTGGTACAGGAACCAGGCACCCACCGCCGCGGCACTAAGACCATACACCCAGCCCGCGCCTCCTACAGGGACCAGCAACAGCGAGCAGATCACCATAGCCCACCCGTACAGCACCACCTGGACTGAGACCGAATGCGCTGGGGCAATCGCCCCAAGCATCGGCACCCCTGCCGCCTTATAGTCCTCGGCATATTTCATGGATAACGGCCAATAGTGCGGCGGCGTCCACAAGAAAATCACCGTGAACAGCACCAGGGCTGGCCACTCAATGGTTTCCCTCACGGCCGCCCACGCAATAAACACCGGCATGCACCCGGCGATACCGCCCCACACAATATTCTGGGTAGTGCGCTTCTTCAAATACAGTGAGTAGAAAACCACGTACAGCAGGATAGCGACCACACCCAGCACGCCCGAGAGCGGGTTCACCATAAACCACAGGTATGCCACCGAAACCACTGCTAACACCCAGGCAAACACGATAGCTTCCCGGTCGCTCAGCTCCCCAGTCACCAGAGGCCGCTTCTCGGTGCGCTTCATCTTACGGTCAATATCGCGGTCAATATAACAGTTAAACGCCCCCTGACGCCCCTGCCGCCATAGCACCACCAATAAGGGTGTTCATCATGAGCCAGAAACTGGGCATACCGTGTGCAGCAAACATCATCGTTGGCGCCGTGGTGACCAATAGCAGCTCAATCACCTGAGGTTTCGTCAGGTGAATATACGCCTTTATTTTGCGCCTGAGGCCAACGGGCCCCTCAACTGTATCCCCGGCAGGGGCAGCAGGCGCGCAGGCGCGCACCTGTTGAATAGTATGACCCTTCACTGTGGGCTCCTTGGTGTGTGCGTGTGTGCACCCGTATTCCGCGTGGCTAGGGACTTTCCCAAGGCGCAACCAGCAGCGGACAAACCGCCGACCGAGGCGCCCATACACGGTGGAGTTACAGGCATGGCTACCTATATTGTAGGCCCGTGTGCAGCCGCTTACAACGTGGATGACTTTAAGCGGATAGCGTTCCAGCCCCGGTTTCTCTCCCATTCACCGCTTCAATAACCTTGGAGAGACTTCATCGTGGACTATCCTTATAGATGAAGCTGGTAGCCTCGCGTCATCAACCGTTCCCGGTCCGTCCACCACAGGCAGCAGCCCAACCAATGGGGGTCGGGAATAACGCATGCGTCATTGGGTTATACCGTTCAGAGGCGCGCACGGCACACTGCGCGGGCGCGCATCGTACAGATAATGAAGGGAAAATCACGTGCCAAACCTAAACGAGAAGCTGGAGTGGACCGACGTTGATCAGCGTGCGGTCGATACCGCCCGCATACTCGCCGCCGACGCTGTTGAAAAGGTGGGCTCAGGGCATCCCGGTACCGCCATGAGCCTAGCACCGGTCGCCTACCTACTCTTCCAGAAAGTTATGAACCAAGACCCAGGCGACGACCGCTGGCAGGGACGTGACCGTTTCATCCTCTCCCCCGGGCACACCTCCCTCACCCTCTATACCCAGCTCTTCCTCGGCGGGTACGGCCTTGAGATGGGCGACCTCGAATCGCTGCGTACCTGGGGTGCGCTAACCCCCGGGCACCCCGAATACAAGCACACTAAGGGCGTGGAGATCACCACCGGTCCGCTCGGCCAGGGGCTGGCATCCGCCGTTGGTTTCGCCTACGCTCAGCGTTACATGCGTGGGCTTTTTGACCCCAAGGCCCCAGCCGGGCAGTCACCCTTTTGACCATCACGTGTTCTGCATTGCCTCCGAAGGGGATGTGCAGGAAGGCGTAACCGCCGAAGCGTGTGCGCTCGCCGGGCATCAGCAGCTGGGCAGCCTGATTGTGGTGTGGGATCGCAACCACATCTCCATCGAAGAAGACACTGATGTCGCCTTCACCGAAGATGTTCCCGCCCGGTTCGCCTCATACGGCTGGGATGTTCAGAGCGTAGATTGGACGCGCACCGGCAACTATGTTGAAGACGTCGCAGAACTGTACGCCGCTATTGAGCGCGCAAAAGCCGTAACCGATAAGCCCTCGTTCATTGAGCTGCGCACTATTATTGGTTACCCGGCCCCGAATAAGCAGAACACTGGCGCGGTTCACGGCGCCAAGCTGGGGGCTGAAGAGGTTGCCGCCACGAAGGAGCTTTTAGGGTTCGACCCCGCCAAGAGCTTCTTCATTGACCAGCAGGTGCTGGATCACACCCGCACCCTGCGTGAGCGTGGCGCTAAAGCGCACGAGGCGTGGGATCAGAAGATGACCGCGTGGCGTGCGGCTAACCCCGAAGCCGCGAAACTGTACGACCGTCTGATCGCTGGCCAGCTTCCTGCAGACTACCGGGAAGCTTTCCCCGTTTTCGAGGCAGGATCATCGCTTGCCACCCGTGCCGCATCCGGCAAAGTCATTAACGCCATTGCAGGGACCTTCCCCGAGCTGTGGGGCGGGTCGGCGGATCTGGCGGGGTCGAACCTGACTACTATTACCGGCGCAGATTCCTTTAACCCGGTAGCACGTACCACCGACGACTGGACGGGTAACCCATACGGGCGTGTGCTGCATTTCGGTATTCGCGAGCAGGCAGCGGCAGCGATCGTGAACGGTATTGTGCTTTCCTCCCCCACCCGCGCGTTCTCAGGCACGTTCTTCGTTTTCTCCGACTACCAGCGCCCGGCGGTTCGCCTGTCCGCCCTGATGGGCATCCCGGCGCTGTATGTATGGACCCACGACTCGATTGGTGTGGGCGAGGACGGACCCACCCACCAGCCCATTGAGCACCTGAGCTCACTTCGCGCCATCCCCGGGTTTGATGTTGTTCGCCCGGCGGACGCAAACGAGACCGCTGTTGCATGGCGCACTGTCTTAGAGCGCCAAGAGCGCCCGGCCGGCTTGGTGCTTTCCCGCCAGAACCTGCCCGTGTGGACGCGTGAGGATGTACCCGGTGAGGGAGAGAGAAGTACGCCTCCGCTGAAGGTGCAGCACGCGGCGGGTACGTAATGGCAGATACGGAGGGCACCCCAGACGTTATTATTATTGCCACCGGCTCAGAAGTTGAGGTTGCTATTGAGGCCCGCCAGCAGCTGGCCCAGCAGGGCGTCTTCGCCCGGGTGGTGTCGATGCCGTGCCGTGAATGGTTTGATGAGCAGAGCGAACAGTACCGCGAATCGGTGCTGCCCTCTTCTGTGGCGGCACGCGTATCGGTTGAGGCTGGTGTGGCAATGAGCTGGCACGACCTTCTGGGGTCGGCCGGGCGCGCTGTATCAATCGAGCATTTTGGGGCTTCAGCTGATGCGAAGACCCTGTACCGCGAGTTTGGTATTACCCCCCAGGCCGTCGTGGCTGCGGCACAGGAGTCGATCAAGGCGGCCCAGTAACCCCATGCCTAGAGCTGCGGCGGTGGGGCGTCCAATGGCTAGATACCCCGCCGCCTCAGCAGCGTGCGTGTTGTAGTGTCTCCACAACCGCACCCCATATTTTCTTATCTGATTTTTAGACTGTAGATAGAAGGTTATTTGTAATGAGCGAATCCACCCAGAAACTCTCAGACGCAGGCGTTTCGATCTGGCTTGATGATCTCTCCCGTGAGCGCCTGACCAGCGGCAACCTTGTTGAGCTGATAAAGAGCAAAAACGTGGTGGGTGTGACCACTAACCCCACTATTTTCGCCGGTGCGCTCTCAAAAGGGGCCGCGTACGCCGGGCAGATGAGCGACTTGGCGGCATCCGGTGCGGATGTTGAAGAAGCCGTGTTCGCAGCCACAACCGATGATGTGGCGCGCCGCATGCGACGTGTTCAAACCGATTTTTGAGGCCTCACAGGGCTTTGACGGCCGTGTATCGATTGAGGTGGACCCCCGTTTGGCGCGCGATGCCGAGGGTACGAAGAAAATGGCTCGGGAGCTGTACGAGCGGGTGAGCCGTGAAAACGTCATGATTAAGATCCCCGCGACCGTTGAGGGCCTAGAGCCGATTGCGAAAACCTTGGCGGCGGGTATTAGCGTGAACGTGACCCTGATTTTCTCACTGACCCGGTACCGTGAGGTTATTAACTCCTATATGCTCGGCCTTGAGGAAGCCTTGGAGAACGGCAAGGACCTGTCGAAGATCCACTCGGTGGCTTCGTTCTTTGTCTCCCGGGTTGATACCGAGGTGGATGCTCAGCTAAGCGCGATTGGCACCGATGAGGCGCTGGCGCTCAAGGGTAAGGCTGGGGTGGCGAATGCTCGCCTGGCGTATGAGGTGTTTGAGGAGATGTTCTCCTCCGAACGGTGGAAGCGTCTGGAGCGGAAGGGTGCGAATGTGCAGCGTCCGCTGTGGGCTTCGACCGGTGTGAAGGACCCTGCGCTGCCTGACACCCTGTATGTGATTGGGCTGGTGGCCCCGCACACTGTGAACACTATGCCCGAGGCGACCTTGAACGCTGTGGCGGATCACGGTGAAGTTGTTGGGGATACGGTGCGTGCCTCGTATGCGGAGTCTAACGAGGTGCTGGATGCTATTGAGCGCGCCGGTGTTTCGTACCGTGAGGTGGTTGAGAAGCTTGAAGCCGAGGGACTTTCAAAGTTTGATGCCTCTTGGGAGGAACTACTAGACACTGTCCGCGGTGCTCTTCAGAACGCGAAATAGCGGCAGTGTGGGGTGCCGGCGGGCTTTCCCGAACGGTACAATTGGCAAGGCATAAACCTTGATGGTGCGTGCACCCCGCCGTGATTTCTGAGGCGGGGTGTATTGCGCCAGCATAGAGGCAACCAAAGGATTTTTATTGTGACTATCGGCCACGAGTCGAACCCGCTGCGGGATTCACGCGACCGGCGTTTGGCGCGTATTGCGGGCCCTTCTGCCCTGGTTTTCTTCGGCGTCACGGGTGATCTTGCCCGTAAGAAGCTGCTTCCTGCTGTCTACGATCTGATGAACAGGGGCCTGCTTCCGCCCAGTTTTGGGCTGGTTGGGTATGGACGCCGTGAGTGGAGCGACGACGATTTCCGTGCCTATGTGCGGGAGTCGGTGCAGGCGCATGCGCGCACTTCGTTCCGTGAAGACGTGTGGAACCAGTTCCAGAAGGGTATGCGTTTTGTGCAGGGTGCGTTCGATGATGATGCTGCTTATGAGCGTCTCAAAGGCACTCTGGCGGAGCTGGATGAGCGCGGTGCCCAGGGTAATCACGCGTTCTACCTGTCGATCCCCCCGAAGGCTTTCGAGCAGGTGCTGTCGAAGCTTGCCGAGCATGGGCTGGCCAGCCGTGAGGAAGATGCGCGCACAACGCATGCTGGCACTGGGTGGCGGCGTGTGGTGGTGGAGAAGCCGTTCGGGCATGACCTTGAGTCGGCCCGTGAGCTGAACGCTATCGTTGAGCGGGTGTTCCCGCCGGATTCGGTGTTCCGCATCGACCATTATTTGGGTAAAGAGACGGTGCAGAATATTTTGGCGATGCGGTTTTCGAACCAGATGTTTGAACCGGTATGGAATGCTAACTACGTGGATCATGTGCAGATCACGATGGCTGAAGATATTGGTATCGGTTCCCGCGCGGGATACTATGACGGGGTAGGTGCAGCCCGCGACGTGATTCAGAATCACCTGCTGCAGCTGCTTGCGCTGACCGCCATGGAGGAGCCCCTGAGTCTGGACTCTAAGCACCTGCGGGCTGAGAAGGCGAAGGTGCTTGAGGCGGTGCGTGTTGATGACCTTGAGAATTCGTACGCGCTGGGCCAGTACGCCCCCGGGTATCAGGGCGGTGAGCATGTGAACGGGTTCTTTGATGAGAAGGACATCCCGGCTGATTCCCGTACCGAGACGTTCGCGGCGTTGAAGGTCAGTATTGATAACCGCCGCTGGGCGGGCACCCCGTTCTACCTGCGCGCCGGTAAGCGCTTGGGGCGCCGCGTGACTGAGATTGCGGTGCTGTTTAAGAAGTCAGCGGATCGTTTATTCGGTAAGGAAACGGAAGTTCCTGCGGGCCAGAATGCAATCGTGATCCGGGTGCAGCCCAATGAGGGCATGACCATACGTTTTGCGGCGAAGGTTCCCGGCACTCAGATGGAGATCCGTGATGTAAACATGGACTTTGGGTACGGGCATTCTTTCACTGAGGAGTCGCCGGAGGCGTATGAGCGCCTGATTCTGGATGTGCTCTTGGGTGAGCCACCGCTGTTCCCCCGCCATGAGGAGGTTGAGCTTTCGTGGAAGATCCTTGACCCGTTTGAGGAGTACTGGGAAGAGCACAAGATTAAACCTGAGCCTTACGAGTCCGGTTCGTGGGGCCCGCGTTCGGCGCATCAGATGCTTGAACGCGATAACCGTGCCTGGAGGCGCCCGTGATTTCGCATCTGCACCACACGAATGTTTCTGCTATTTCTAAGGAGCTTTCCCAACAGCTGGCGGCTAACGGCAGCCTCAGCAGCGGCCGTGTGCTGACTCTGGTGGTACTGGCTGAGAAGGGACATTCCCGTGAGGCGCTGAATGCCGCGATTCGTGCCTCCCATGAGCACCCCAGCCGCATTATTGTGCACATCGCGCACAGTGAGGCCGACCCCGACCAACTGGATGCCGAGATCCATGTGGGCGGTGAGGCTGGCGCCTCAGAACTCATTATTCTGCGCGGCTGGGGCAGTGCCTCCAGCCGACGGAGGCGCTGATCTCCGGGCTGCTTCTGCCGGACGCGCCGATTGTGGTGTGGTGGCCCCATTATGTGCCCGATAACCCGGCCGAGGATTCACTTGGGAAGATTGCGCAGCGCCGCATTACCGATTCCGCGCGCGCATATGACCCGATGGCTGTGTTAACCCATCTGTCGCAGGTATACCAGGCCGGGGATACTGACCTGGCGTGGACCCGCCTGACGCTGTGGCGCACCCAGCTGGCGGCGCTCATGGAGCAGATGCCGTACTCCCCGGTCAAACGGGTGGTGGTGTGGGGTTCTGAGAAGTCCCCGTCGGTGGTTCTGCTGGGTGCCTGGCTGGGCTGGAAGCTGCAGGCCGAGGTTAGTTTGGCAACTATTGGCGCGGCGGAGCGCGGCCTGTACCGTGTGGCCATTGAGCGTGAGGACGGGCAGACTGTGATGTTCCGCCCGGGCAAGAGCATTGCGATCTTGGAAACCCCGCACGCCCCGCAGCAGCAGATTGCGCTGCCGGTGCGCACCCTGGCGGAGTGCATTTCTGAGGAACTGCGTCGCCTTGACCCTGATGACACATACGGGGAAGTGCTGAAGTCGGCGTTCCCCACGATCGAGATGCACCCCACCCGCTGTGAGTCTGAGCCGCTTCTTGACGAGCGGGAATACCCGGAGGTTTTTGATGCCTAAGATTAACAATATTGGTGAGAGCACCCCCACTCTGGTGGCTCATCCTACCCGTGAGGCGTTGGCGGCTGACGCCGTGGGACGTATTTTTGACATCCTGGAGCATGTGCTCACGGAACGTACGGTGGCGCATGTTTCGCTCACTGGCGGCACCATGGGGATTGCGACGCTCCGGGCGTGGGCGGCCTCTGCTCGCGTGAAAGATATCGACTGGTCGCGTGTGCATTTCTGGTTCTCGGATGAGCGGTTTGTGCCTGAGCGGGATGCCGAGCGTAACGATGGGCAGGCGATTGAGGCGCTGCTCGCTGACCTCACTGATTACGGTTTCCCGGTGGAGAACGCACACCGGATAGGTCCTTCAGACGTGATGATTGATGTGGAGGCTGCCGCCGAACATTACGCCTATGAGATGCGTAAATTCGCTGGTTCAGCCGATCCGGTGCGGGTTGAGATGCCCGAGGGTGCCTCCGAGCTTCCGCTAGTGGGCGGCCACGGTGGGGCTGCCGAGTCTGAGCCTTCCGGCGGAGGCTGCGGCTGCGGGGGCTGCGGTTGCGGCGGCGGGTCCGGGTCGGATAGTTGGCCGGTGCCGGTGTTTGATGTGACCCTGCTGGGGATGGGCCCGGATGGGCATATTGCTTCTCTCTTTCCGGGGCGTCAGCAGGTTCTGCTGGGTACGGGGCTGCCCGAAGACCCGGTGGATGGTGCGAAAGCAGTGACGGTGATGGTGAAGGACTCCCCCAAGCCCCCCAGCGAGCGGGTTTCGGTGACCCTTCCGGTGATTAATAGTTCACGCCATATTTTCTTCCTCATCACCGGTGGCGATAAACAGGATGCGACGACTCGCCTTGTGCAGGGGGCGCAGCTTCCTGCGGAGCAGCTAACCGCCGACCTGTTACTGGCAACTCCCGCTGTGGGTGCCCGCGGGCAGAAACAAACCCTGATTTTTGCTACTGAGGAGTCGCTGGCTTAGCTGCGGCTTTGCCGGTGCCTCAAAAAGTGGAGTCCCCTCCGCTCTAGCATGTTGTGCAGTCGGCAGTTGTGCTGCACAGATGCTTGGGCGGAGGGGCTTTTCTGTCTGCTGCCGCCGGGGCGAAAAACGTGTGAGGTCACTGCGGGCTGGTGTTCTGCAGGTACAGCTGGCTCAGTGAAGCAACTGTCGGCTCTAGACAGATATCTGCCTCATTGGGGGTTTCCACTACGTTGGCCCAGGTGAGCGCCAAGTAGTCGGCAACGGTCATGGGCCTGTGGTGCCTGAAAGTTTCGAGCATCGCCTGCACAGTCCGGGCTGACTCCACAATATTAATGTAGCCGCGCAGCCCTACATCGGTGACGGTTACAGTGCGTTCGCGCAGGTCAAAGATGAGCGGCAGCGACCCGCGGCCTGCACTGGTGAGCATAAATTTAGTGCGTACCTGGCTGACCTCGTGCACGTCCTTGCCAGCTCCTGCTCGCGGCACCATCGTAAACCCCACGAATAGGTCGTTGACATCCGCCAGTGTGCGCTCCTGCCGGTATAGTTTTTGGCAGGGACACTCCTGCGGCCCGTGTACATGGGTGCCTCCGTACCCGGCGTAGAGGTGCACGGTGGGGATAGCGTAGCGTACCTTCTGGGCGAGAGCTTCAGCAATATTAAGGTCGATGAACTCCCAGGCGCCGCCGGTTCCATCGGTGACGTCTCCACTGTGGTAGGCGTAGTCGTCCACCTGCTGGTCCCCGTACCAGACGCCACCAAGCGGCTCGCCTTTCGCGTCGTACAGCATCAGTGAGAGGTCTATATCCGCTGGCGAATCCCAGTATACGAATAGCCTAATAATCTTGTGTGCCCCCCTCATGAAGCGGAACACGGCTGAACCGGCACAACCCGTCAAGGGACTGGCTGCTGTTCCGGTTCCCTAGCGGCATGATGAGTTTCCCCACCCCGGTGGGGGTATAAATATCCATACCGTCGGGGGTGTATATTTTAGTGTTTTCAAGGCGTGCTGCGAAACCATTTTCAATAGCCTGCAACCCGAGCTGCACCTGTGTGCGTGTATACCTGCTCGCGTCGGTTACCGTCCCCATGCCGGCCTTATCAATCACCAGGCGGTGCTGTGTGCGGCCCCGCTTCAGATTGGTGTACAGGTTGTACAGCTGTACCAGCACAGGCAGCGCAACACGGGGCGCTATACGGGCGAACCCGTCCGCTATGACCTGTTCCTCATCCGGGAACGCCCGGAATGCCCGGCTGAGCTGCCGGGCAAAGACCCCGGGCCTGCTGCTCAGCAGACGCACCACCTGTTCCGCGTTTTTGCTGCGGTAGGCGGCGTCCACCTCCGATTCGAAGCTTTGCATCCGCCCCCGGTACAGGTCATCGGCCCACCGCTGTAAATGCGTAAGTGAGGGGTAGTCACCGGGGTGTATGGTGCGTGCCAGCCGTTTGAACTGTTCGGAGCGGCTGGCGGTGTCGTAGCGGGCAGCCACATAGTCACGTTCGCACAGTCTATTGATGATGCGCGCAATGAGGGTGCGTTCGCTGCGGCGCAAGCGTAGCCGGGTGGGCGTGCTCAGGCTGAGGTCGGCGTCGTTCCCGTTTGCCCCGCTGAAGGCAACAGCTAGACGCAGCACCTCGTTGAGGGTGCTCATCTGCTGAACATAACAACGATCAATGTGCACTGTAAGAAACGCCAGGTTCTCGCGGTACGCACTCGCGTGTTCTAGTGCGGGCAGCTTATGGTACGCACGCAGGTAATCGGCGAGGGTGAGCAGATCGGCGCGGTCGGTCTCACTGTACACCTGGTTCTGCACGGCGATAGCGGTAAAAGTTCCTGCGCTAAGGCTGCGCATGGCGTGTTCCCGCGCAGCAGTATCACCTGGTTCTGGTCGCGTTCTCCGCGTCTATAGGTGGTGCGGGGGCGGGGGTCTTGAGTGTCGTATGGAAGTAGCGGGTGCTTGAGATGCCCGTAGATGGGGGCGTAGAACTCTCGGTCCTCACGCGGGGCGAATGCCTCCAACAGGTCACCTGTGGCGATGGAACGGGTGATATAGTGCAGAATCTGTTCCGTGTAGCGTTGCCTGTCGCTGAGGTGAGGTTGGCGCATATCAAAGTCGCGGCGGAAAGCCCGCCCTCCCCGGGCGCCGCGCAGGTGTTTCCAGTCGGCGGTGAACTCATCAAATTCTGTGTAGCTCATGGTGGCCAGTACGGCACGGGAATCTTGGGCAATAGCCACCCCGATCTCCGTCAGTTCTTCAATGCGCGGACCCAGAATTCTCCGCACACGGTGGCGCAGCCCTTCAGTGATGGTGGGTGTTTCTATGATCCAGCGGTTGGCGGGTTCACCAGGCAGGATATAGACCCCGGTGCGGCGGAGAATGACTTGGTGCAGCGCTGCCACGTTTTTCTCTTTTCTAATAATTCCCGTTAGAGGCCAGCCGAGATCCTGCCGACGGTGTGTGGTTGGGGTACAAAATGACGGGTGGATTATATCCACCCGTCATCAATAAAGTGCTCGCGGTAAGCGCATTCTCTGAAATTGCGTAACCAGGCAAGAGAAAGTAAGAGAATGCATGATCCGCGATTGAGCCTTCTGCGGGATTCGAACCCGCTACATCCCGTACAGCGGTGCTGTCATAGCAGCCACTGTTGATGAAGACGAATCGTCCACTCTGTGGTTTTCAGATTCCAATATATGCGCGACATGTAGTATTGTCAATTTTCAATGGCTATTCTTCGTCAGATATAGCTAGTGCTTGTTCTTGTGCTTGGTGAGCAAGCCCCGTCGAACACGGCCCCAGCACGCTCAACGCCCGCAGATTCTTCGCCAACACAGTCGAACCCTTCATCTTCAGACGTAAAACCTCAGGAATCTCAACACTCACACCATACTCCCCCGCCAACTGAGCAAGTAACTGCACAAGCGCACCACCCCGGTTCAGCTCACCCACCACCGGCAGCAACCCCTGCAAAACCTGACAGACACGCCACCCCGCCAGAGGGCTAATAGAAGCAGCATCCTGCAGAGTCTCGATAACCCTCCCAGCCATCACGTACTCCCCCTGCAGCATCCACCCCAGCTCTGCGGCAAACATGCCGGTGTCAAGCATATTGCGATCCACGAGGGCCGCAAGCGCCTGCGCCGTGGCGGAACGGTACTGCCGCTCGGCCGCGGAGGCGGCGTAGGCTAGGAACGAGTATGAAGGCTCGCCCAGCACCCGGTGGGCGTGTTCAAAGGCCTCAAGTGCAGGCTCCATACCGTGTATGACTTTCGCAAATTTGGCTCCTTTAACAGCGGGCATCATATGGGCTGCGAATATATCGGGGTTGTTCTGAGTTAGCCACGCGTACCACTGGATGACGGCACGCATCGCTGGCAGCTCGCGTTGCTCACTGTCCCGGCTCTCATACTC